>Ga0209489_101919_pt1 | contig 42775 bp, 14 predicted proteins | sample SiratrowhiteBW_FD_187527 | JGI IMG/M metagenome (GOLD analysis project Ga0209489, IMG submission 187527) | Root nodule microbial communities of legume samples collected from California, USA - Siratro white BW (SPAdes) (version 2) | ecosystem: Host-associated > Plants > Roots > Nodule | place... | reverse complement strand
TGTGTATATATATATATATATATATATATATATATATATATGGGCTATGTCATTGGAACTGGATTAGTAACCTTAAAATAGTTACTGGAAATGTATGAAGGTACATGACTAGTCACTTTTACATTATTAGCACAATACTTTCTTTAAGTGATTGTGGGTCGTGGCATGTGAGGCAGATAGTTCAGTATGTGAGAAGATTTGTTGAGAGAAGAACATTGTAATTATGTGAATTATACGCTTAACAATGAACAACAGAGCTTGAGCGGCTTTAAAGTTTCAAGATAGTTTTGCAGCTTTTCTTTCTGTTCTTTGTTTAGGAAGTTGAACGTGTCACTTTCTTTTCTGGGCCATTTCAGAGTTAGCTGTACTCCATCTCTGTTTTATCCGGTTTAATTTCCCTGGTGTTCTGTTGCAATAAGTATACCATAAATTGTCTTGGTTCAGGGTTTTACTTGGTTTTGCTCTGTACCATGTTCATTGTTCTCTCTGCAGTAGTGAGAGCTGAATCAGTGTTGGATTGAGAGGCAGAGGTATTCAATCCAGCATCTTAGTATGCTTAGACCAGCCATGAATTCAAAACTCAAGCTCTTCTAACTTAAAAGTTTGATTGACTTATTTTGATTTCAACTCCAGATTAGGGGACAGCTTTGTCTCCTGCCACGAACCATTTTTACATGAAATATACATTGTAACAGAAAGGTTACCTAGTTTGGTATGAACAAGCCTTGCCTTAACTCAGATATAGACACATTTTTGAGCTTTCAACTAAGCTTTTGGACGTGTCGCATATGATGTCTCAAGTTACATAAAATTCTGAGATACATCAATGTGCATTGAGTTCAGCTACTGGTTTTGATGATAGTATCCTATGTGTTTTCATTGTTACTCTAAGGCAGATTGTCACAGATGATGCTTCCCATTTAAAGTTAGCATCAATCTTGTCCTATGTTATATTATTTTTGCCATCCAGTTGTACAGCAGTCCTCAAATTTACGAGGCTGAAATTCGACTACTTGTTTTAAAGGGTTCTAGAGAATAGGCTGTTGCAGTGATAGGAGCATTGGGCTTAGGGAAAAAAGGAAGGAAGTTGCACCTGAAGATGAGCTGTAGAGGTTCTGGAATAATTTTTCCATATTTGAGTATAGGCATTCTCCTATAATTAAAGATAATTAATAGCTACAACTAAGGCACGCATTTCTACATACTTATTGATTGATGAAAAATTTCTACGTAGTTATTAGATCTTAAAAATATAGGAACTAGATTCGATATGATTAAATAAGATATGATGTGAGTTAATATTGATTAAATCATTCTAGATCCATACTTAATTAGGGAAGGAAGTGACTTACACCAACTTTAAAAGGGACGGATAATAAAGTAGGTGTTAAAATTTTAATTTCTATTTCTTAATTGATGATTTCATTGAATGAATGTGAATTGTTTTGAATATGTTTTATTTTTAAGCTAATTGTAAGTCTTTTTAACTGTGTTGCGTTGTGGAATATCTCTCTTAACATTTGATTATTTCCCCATGTACAAGCCTTACATTTATTCAGCTTGAAAGTTGTCTTAGTTTGGAAGGCCATTTGGTTTTGCAGAGCATTCTGTAATCCTGCCGATGTAGAAGCATTTACTGAAGAGAAGAAACAATCTCTTGCTAAACGTCCTGGAAGGGGTGCTGAGTTTGCACGTGCGGTAAAGGAGATTATTGAAAGTTATGAAAAATTGAGGAGTGGGAATCTAGCTGATGACACTAGTTCTCATGGTGAGGTTGCCATTGCAAGTTTGTCAGATCCACTTGATAAATCTGCAAACATATGGTTAAAGGATCAGATTGAGGCTCCTTTGGCAATTAATTCACAAATAAAATCTTCAAATTGTGTGATTGACAGACCTGAGGTAGTTTGTGCAGCTGAGGATTCTGTTGCATTGAGGAATGAATCTTATAATATGGAGGCATCATTGGATGAACCTACTGATAATGCTATTGTGGCTACAACTGTAAAATCACCTTTTCCAATTACCCTCAGAAATGAACCATTTCGAAGGTCTAGAAGCACATTGCAGGTCCAACACGTTGTTGTACCTTGTAGTGATGGTGAAAATAACTGTGATGACAATGTATTAGCTGATGCAATTCAGAATACGGATGTACGAAGGAGTAAACGTATCAGAAAATCTCCTGATCTTTTAGGTTGCGATGATACTGATTCACTTGCATTTGCCTCAAATTTTACCATGGAGGATAATGATTCTGAAATTATTACAATAAATTCTGATGCCTTTACTTTAAATGAGGGAAGTACAATAGATTCTAATTTAAAACATGAACAGTCTGAGCCTATTGAGTGCCCTGAAGGCGAAGATGATTTGAACAAAGGCCTTGATCTAGAAATAAAGACTGTAATCAGCAAGAAGAAAAGAAGACCAAATAGGAAGAAAGAAACTAATGATGCTGGTGCTCAGAATGCCAGTCAAACTTTGCTGAATATGAGTAAAAATTCAAAAGAGAGATGCCCTGTCCAAGATGGAGATGAACACTTGCCCTTGGTGAAACGAGCCAGAGTTAGAATGAATAAATCATCATCAGAGGCAGAACTCAATAGCACTGTAGAAGTCCGGGTGAAGAGTAGTGATGAAGATATTACTGACTCACCACATCAGATAATTACATCCTCAAATTGTGAAAATGGTAGCGTTGCTGAAGGAGGCTCATCAGTCTTGAATGAAGCTTTGGTTACTGTTTCTCCTTCTAACTTAATCACTCCATGTTCAGAAAATGGTTCTCATATTTCTAAAATTAAGAAAGACCAAATGATTGGCTTTTCTGTGAATGATGAAGCTGCTTTACCTCCATCTAAACGTATCCATCGTGCTTTAGAAGCAATGTCTGCAAATGCTGCCGAAGAAGGTCAAGCTTGCATGGAATCATCATCCTCTGTAATGGCATCAACTGGTATGTGCTGTATATCTACTATCAAGAAATGTCTTTGTATGACTGTTAATAACGAAGGAGGTAACGATTTAGAACTTCAAAGGTTGGATAATTGTGGCATTGATTCTTCTCATGTTAGCGTGTGTAGTTTCTCAACTCGTTCAAATACAATTATTTCCATAGAGAATGAGTCATCCATAGAAGTGGATAAGCGGTTGGCCAAGTACGAAAATGAAACTGGGAAGGATGCCATCCCTGGTGATAGACAGCAAGTTGGTGAAGATCTTAGTGATTCTGTTGCTTGTTATCCTGCCAAAATAGTTCCTCAAATTCACTTACATGGCAAAATTTCTCCTAATCTTGATATGAAATGTTATCAAGTTGGAAGCAATGAAGATTCACCAGGTTCATCATTGTTACCAAATGGTGATTGCAACATCAGACCTTTGAACCCTTCAGATACATCAGATACATTGGAGCATGGTGGAATGAGTCTTGATCCTGTGTCGGTTGGTGATAAATTATTACCTCAAAATAGAATTAATGTGTCCCAGAATGTGGTGGTTGTTTGTGAGGATGTGAAGCAAGAAGTTGGTGACAGCAAACAAATTAATGACACGTAAGATTTTTTAGCTTATACAATTACTAGATTCTGATCACACATCATTCAGGACAAAAGAAAAGATTATGTGAAAAACATTTAACTTCAATTATTTGTGAAAAATTATTTTTCAATTTCTTTAAAGAAAAAAAGCATTTATGGAGAAGATATAATTTTAGCCTGAGTAACAGCCTACTCTGAAGCATTGAGTTTCAAACTTTGTGCATCGAAATCTAGAAGATGTTATAACCTTTACAAACTTCATGCTTTCCATTCTCTGTTATGCTTATTATTGGTCATTATGTAATTTGACTGGATGTACTTGTGCATTCCTTGTTTAGATCATACATGTGCAAATAGTTGTGTTTTCCAGCCTAAACTCTTAGTAGGTACAACTTCTGATTAAGAAAAACAGAAGGTAAACACCTCTCGATAGCACTGAAACTAAGAACATGAGTTGAGGTGTTTTCCTTACTGAGGAAAAACAGAATAGAGAATACTGCTCTCTCTGAGAGAATTATAAGCCCTCATGTATCTAGTATAATCCAAATGATTTTCATGCATCATGTCTCCCTATATCCTCCTCATTTCCACGTGTCCTGAATCTTCCACCTTCCCCTACCATTAGTTGGTTGCCACCTACCCAGCCTGTTCTTCTATCCATTTCCACGAACATCTCTATTGGGTAAATTTGTCACCCTTCTGCTATACACACTTGTGATTGGGGTCTATGAAAATCAATCACTGGGGGTCATATAATAAACATATTTTAATCAATCTGTTAAAGGTAATATAAGTAAATGAGAAGAGAACAATTGTGTAATGAAAGTATAATATGCTTCATTTCTTTCAGTTCAATAAGTCTTTTGCTATTATTTCTTTTCAGGCATGAGACTGTTGAAGAAGTAAAGTTTAGAGGACAAGAGGAGGATATGAATTCTGTTTCAATATCAAATGATTATTCAGGTGAAAAGGGTAATTTGGGGATTCTGTCGAGCCCATCTTTGACTGATGGGAGAGTCTGCCTTCCACCAGGTTCACCTCCAAACACAACATCGGTTTGCAATATTTCTACGTCAGACAGTAGTAATATCCTTCAAAATGGAAGTTGTAGCCCTGATGTACACCAAAAGAACACTCAATCGGGTCCTACCGATGGATGGAAATATGGGATTGTGGCAAATGACCGGTCAAGACCTGTGGGCAAGTCGACTGAAGCAGGAGATGCTGCTTTGTTGTACTTTGAAGCAACGCTTGGGACGTTGACAAGGACAAAGGAAAGTATTGGTAGAGCAACACGCATAGCTATTGACTGTGCAAAGTTTGGCATTGCACCTAAGGTAATGTGATAGTGCTTTCTAAATTTTTATTTTCTTCCGTGTCAATTGTACATGTTTAATCATTGAACTGTTAATGTCTTTTTCATTAAATTAGTTTTACTGATTTTGTAGTCAAGGGAGCCCTCTAAGTTGGGCTTAGTAGTGGAGGGTTTGGATAGTTTGTACAGGGGCATATGTTTAAATCTTGATGCTGTGGTGCTGCCATTGTACACACAAAAAAGCTTTTATAGTCCATGTGTGTGTGCCTTTCAAGGCCTTTCCCTTCTTGTTCTTCAAGATGACCTTGGTTTTCTTTGCTCTTTTTATGTCTTTTAGAGGCTCAGAATGTAAGTAGAAGCAAGGTAGTTAAATTCGAGATTCTATTTAGATGGGGAAAGGAGATACAAAATCAGAAACCCCTGAATTGTAACATGAAGTGTAAGATTCTACAAGATATATAAACTTCATATATATGCATATAACATAACATAAACTAGAGAAAAAAACCGATGTAACAAATCAAATATTTAGCTAAGCTTAAATTTATAATCCCTGATTAATAAGCATATGAAAGTCAATGACTAAACCCCATACAAAACTCAACTCACAATTCATAGATGACAACCAAAGCTGCTTAAAGTACTGTAGTAGTACCAAGTGACTACTAGTACGAAACACTACACTTGAACACCTAGACTAGACCTGTAAAATAGATCATCCAATCATAATCACTCAAGAGATCCTCATTTATTCCATAGAAAAAGAACCAACGAACCACACAAACAGCAGCAGAAGCAGAGGAGCTAAGCAGAGTCCGACAACCTCAAGGATGGCAGAGAAGAGCTCTGGTCACAGTGGTTCATGCAATGAATTTGGGGCTTGGGTGAGAGAGGACGCAGATTTTGTGCGAGGGGCTGATCAAGATGCAGGGATGTCAGGTCAGCGAAGGTGTTTTCCTCTATTATTAGTGTTGGGGTTACAGGAAAGTTAGTTTTAGGCAGTGTTTTATGGGCTTGGGATTACAAAAGCCCAAACCGAAAAAAGAAAGAACTTAACTCACTACTGAAAGTTGGCACATACAAACGTGATCCAAGCAAACTCGGAAAGCTCTCCAACTCCACTAATTTTACAATTCCCCATGGGAAGTCTACCTATTCTGCTCAGCAGTGATTATGAGCAGGGACGAATAGAAGGCTGAATTGAAATTCTTGGTTTCACGCATTATAATTATGAGAATTTGGGTTTCTTTGGGTGGTTTTGTGATAACCAAAAAATTGGAGTCAGTTTCATTGATCAGCTTGGATCATGAAGATTGTCTTGTTTCTGTTGTGGAATCCTTAGCCAGAATTCCTTTTTCTTTCCCTAAATTATTAAAGAATAAATTGCTTGATGGTTTTAGACTAACGTTCGCTTCTTCTGAGACAGTCTTCTAAATTACTTGTTCATTGTTTTTTATTTCTTTTGGGATCATTCCACTCATTTTTGGCATCCCAGTCTCTGAGAGGAACCTAATTTAATTTATTTGTCGTGGTATAAAGAAGTTTGCACCAATATGTTTTAGATTTAAATCTTTTGAACCATGATGGGAATTAAAACCAGTTAATTTTTTCTAAATTTATTTCCTTATAGAAAATCGTTGCACAGTGCCTATAAAAGCTTATCATGTCTTTCTCGATGATTTATGGCATTTTTGGGGGGTCTGGGCTTTGGGGATGTATTCTAGGTGGTTGAAATTCTTGTCCGTAATCTGGAAAGGGAGACAAGCCTGCATCGGAGGGTGGATCTGTTTTTTCTTGTTGATTCTATTGCTCAATGTTCTCGAGGGTTAAAAGGTATTTTTCTTTTTCAATTGTTTCTTGAATCTTTTAACTACAATCTGTAGAATATGTGGACATGTATCTGTTGATGTTGTCAAAATAACAGAATTTATGGCTTTTGTATATGTTAATGTTGAAAATATATATATTTTCCAGGAGACATTGGTGGAGTGTATCCGTCTGCTATGAAAGCAGTGCTGCCACGTCTATTGTCTGCAGTTGCACCTCCCGGAAATGCTGCAAAAGAAAATCGTCGTCAGTGTCTTAAGGCAAGTTAATGAATTTTTTCCTGTTTGCTAAAGTTAATCATAGATGCTCTCAATTCTTCCCTTCAAAATGTTTTTTTTGGGTCATTATTCTTGTTAAGTTTTCCTCCTAATTATGTAGGTATTAAGGCTGTGGTTGGAGAGAAAAATCCTTCCTGAACCCATTCTTCGTCATCATATGCGGGAACTAGACTCATATAGCACTTCAGCTTCTGCAGGTGTCTTCTCACGCCGTTCATTAAGAAGAGACAGGCCTTTTGATGACCCTGTCAGAGACATGGAGGGCATGCTTGATGAATATGGAAGGTGTGATGCATAAATTTTGGCTCTGCTTTTCTACTACTTCTGTAAGTGTGTTTACTTAAGTCACATTTGGTCTTGCAGCAACTCAAGTTTTCAGCTACCTGGGTTTTGCATGCCCCGAATGCTTGAAGATGGAGGAAGTGATTCTGATGGAGGGGAGTTTGAGGCTGTCACACCTGAGCATGATTCTGAAACAAATGAAGTGCAAGAAATGGCTCATGCAATTGAAAAACGCAGGCATGTGTTGGAAGATGTTGATGGTGAGCTTGAAATGGAAGATGTGGCTCCCTCTCTTGATCTCGAATTAAATTCGATTCGTAATGTCGATAGAGGTAATGCCCCAGAGTCTGAGAAGAACCTTCCTGTGTCCTTTGCTCCTCCTTTACCACAAGATGTACCACCGTCTTCCCCACCTCCACCTTCATCCCCTCCACCACCACCACCACCTCCTCCTCCTCCTGTTCCTCTACCTGCACCGCCATCAACTTCACACCTCACGTCAGCTACCTCAGAACAATATCATGTTGCAGTTGATTCAAAAGGTTTTGAAGATTCACTGGTATGCTTTACACTTTTGCTTGTTTTAAACTAAGTGGAATAAGTTGCAGCATGTGACAGCTGTTGTTATAACCTTTTCCTTTCTACTTGGGATTGGTTCATTTTTGCAGAGCGTGAAAGCCAATGTACTGCATCCTATGACTCAGCCCTTTGCTGAACCAAGAAATAGTCAACCTGTCAGTGAGGCAATTCAGTATACTGTCCATGAATGTAGAGAGCCAATGCCGATGCAGGCGTCTACTTGCTCTTTCAACACCCTCCCTATACAATCAACCGACATTTCCAGGAATACTGATGGTGTTACTATGCATAATAAAGGTTACTCGATACCACCACCTCACCATGTGCCATCCAATCAGTTTTCTTTTGTTCATGGGGAACATCGTATGAAGTCTCAAAGGGAGGTTCTGCCACCTCTTCCATATTCCAATGATTACCACTGTGTGCCGAGCATGAAGAGAGAATTTGGTTATGACAATCATGAGAGATTAAAACCACCTTCATATGATTACCGAGAGATATGGAATGATCCTCCTTCTTATGGTAAGACTGATAACTAATGATGCTTTTGGATTGTGATTTTTGAGGTGGAGGTGGTAGGCATGACGTGGTTTGATTTGGTTGTGTATTAGTAATTATCTTTCTTGGGATTTCTGCTTTCAGGTCCTTGGTATCATGACAGAGGTGTGACTGCTCCTTATGGTTGTCATCCAAGTGAACCAGGTAGTTTTCCAGGTCATGGATGGAGATTTCCTCCCCCACCAATGAATTACAGGGACTCCTTGCCTTTTAGACCTCACTACGAAGATGCAATTCCAGTAGCAAACCGAGGTATATACTCCCTCTGACAGATTTTCATCAATGTTTAAAAAATCTCTATTTTCTGATGTACATATGTTATTGGAATTCTGAAATATTACTTGAAAATATTGAATTGAAGTTTAGGATAATTATGTTTCAGGCCCAAGCTTTTGGCAGCCCAGGTGAAGAGAAATTACCAATAAATGAAGGCTGGGGTACTTCTGTCTATCCGCAGGCTTCTTTGGTTATCCTTCACCACTTAGTAACCATTGTTACTTATTCAGTCATTGAATGTTAGATACAACCCACTTTTTTGCGTGGGTCCTGCCTTTGTTTAGAAGAGGTGGCTTTTATTCCATCTTTCTGTACATGCAAGAAAAAAATCTTTATAGAGTTCAGCAGAAACTGCACAGAATATGGTCATAATTTGCTAGATTTGTATATATACATATATATTGCAGCCTCTTCTGCAGAATGCAGAGCAGGAAGAAGAGTCATTGTACAGTCGTTGGAGAACTGTAGCTTATCTCTAGGCTCTGTCAACGTATCAAATTCTTTTGTTGCCGATTATATAATTTATTTGAAGGAAGCTCTTACTGTTGGTCATCAAAATACAACAAATAAAAATAAAAAGTAAAAAAATTAAAGGGCTATTTCTTGAAATTGTTTTCATAATATAGAAAAAAACTCCCCTGGGGTAACTAAGATGAGTTACTTTATTCTTATTGAGTGTTGGCTTTATTTACTTCTCATGCACTCTGTGAGTACTCTGCAGCCTGTAATTTGATGCCTGATGATAAAACCTTGGCCTAACTTTCAAATGTGTGGGGCCATTTCTAGCCTCTCCATCAGTTGTTAGAATTGATTAAGGTTGTTGGTATGTGCAACTACCGTCTCAAGAAGGGCATGCGTAGCTGTTAGCATCATAAACTTTGGAAAAGCTTTCTTAGAAATATTTTTCTATTTTCAAGTGAAGCAATGTATATTTGCTTTTAAATTTTAATAAATGAAGATCCTCTGCAGTTTTAAAAAAATCCCGCATGATAACCAAGTCATTTTTTAATTTTAATATTTAAGATTTGCACAAGGTGATCATTTCCTACGAAGAATTAACTGCTTGTCGTTTATGCTAGTTGCTCAGTAAGTGGGGACTTATGTTGGCGTGAATAAAAGAGTTACATTATGTAAACTTTATAAAATATTAAATTACTAAATGGCTTGAACGGTATCAAAAGCCATGACATTGAATATTTATTTTAATGATTAGATTATTTAAAACATTTTAAAATTCATTATAATGATTTAACTGTAGTATAAGGGCTTGGATGTAACTTCTTCTCTAGAATTTATCTGTATGTTTTGTCTAATAAATTTTCATATTTTAATATTAGTGAAACGTGCAAAATGGTCATCTGTTTTCTTTATTTTCAAAATGTTGTTTCAAAATTTAAGAATTGAACTCTTAGCATTTTAAAGAAGTGTAATTATGACAAACCTTTACTAGATAAAAGTGAATATGAAAATTATTACTTCCATTCCTCTACTCTTCCAGGAAGATGAAGTAACACAAAATTGTATGAATGATAGTTGAAAGTCAAGTTTATTTCTTGTACTTCTTTACCTAGAATTAGAAGGCTGAGTTATAATTCAAGATGTAAAAGCACTTTACATGTTTGAGGTTGGGTAGCTTATGTTTTGAAAAGTGATAATGATGAAGAAAGTGGTCCGTTACCTGTATAAGTAACTGGTTTTTAAGTAACTGCTCTTTAATAGAAACTGTTGTGTATTATTTGATATTCCTATTGAAGTGAATATATGTATAATCTGACATGATGAAGAGAAACTGTTATTCTCCCTAAATCATTAAAACATTGGTTTAAAGAAAAGTTTGCCCCCTAAAGCTTAAAACATTGGTTTAAAGAAAATATTGTAACTGTACTCTTTTTTATTATTAATGTATATATGTATTGAAAGAAAACCACATTGTAAGAAAAATGTAAATTACAAATGTGCCTAAGTGAAAAATAAAAAACATAATCCATAATCTATATAGACAAAGAAGATTTTCTTAATTAATGTATGTATATATATATATATATATATATATTATTTACTTTTAATTATATTTTAAAATTAAAAAATAAACTATTCAAATATTAAAAGTAAGTGTATACACTACAAACTGTTTGGTCTAAACATTATTTTTCTCTTTCTACCCCCTATAAACATAATTAATAGAGTATATGTTTTGTAACTAATCTTTTGTTTGCATACTCTTTTATCATTTTTATTTTATAAACATAATTAATTTTATTAGGAAAAATTACACATTATAAAAATTAATAAAATATTACCATTTTATGTGCGTATTTTTTACTTTAATAAGTATTTATAATTATGTAAGAGGGATTGCGTTTTGTAATTGCTTCTTGATTTACATTTTTTTTTTCTATTTTATCCTTATAAACATTGAAATCGGGTGTGTAACTACTCTTTTGTCTGCCTACCATTTTTATATTTATAAACATAATTATTTTTAAATGTCACTAATAAAATATACCTATTTTATATATTTTTTTCATTTTCATAATTATTCTAATAATTAATCTATTCTAATAAGAAAGAGTAGACATCCTTTTCAATATATATCATGTAATTTTTTTTATTTCATGTACATATTATATATTTCTATTTTACATTTAATTATATCTTAAAATAAAAGTGAACTACTGATATTTTAAAAATAAATACACACTTCAACTATTCAATAACACATGTTCAACATTATTTTATTCAATTATAAATTATGTACCTAACATTTACATAAATTTATGAATATGAATTAATATAAATATTATTTTTAAACCATTAAAGTAAGATATCGAAATAAGAAGACAAAGTTGCAATCATGCATAGTTATACTATTGAGTAATTAATATTGCATAATTATTTTTAACAAATGAGTAGTTTATATTTATTATATTCCTTTTTTAGTATTACGTTAGTTACTTAAGATAAAAATAAAAATAGAAAATATGTAAACAAAGTGGGAGAATTTAATTATCATAGATTATGGATAGATTTAAGACTAGTAAATGTATTTTTTATAGTTTCTAAAATAAAACCTTCCCATTAAAAAAAACAAGACAGTAATATTTAATAATAGGGAAAAATAAAAAAAACTGTGAGGTGGCTAATAAAATTAAAAACCCTTCCATGTGGGGAAAGTTTTCTCAACTTTAATCATGAAAAAAACGCATAAGTGGTCCACCTGCCATGGCTGGACGACAGTTAGCCTATTGAATGAAATCTGAAATCTGAAGTGAAAGAGTTAAAGAAAGACTACAAATTGGTAAACCCAAATAATTGCATACACAGAGTGTACCATCTAAATTAAGAAAACAAAGAGAGAGAGAAAGTTGTGAAAAGAGTTTTCTCTCACGATTCAGAAATGGGTGCTTCGGAATCAGTCTCTGAAAAATCCATCCATGAATTCTCGGTCAAGGTAGAGGAGACACTCAGAATCTCAACATAAGAAAACCCTTCTTTTTTTATTATTTGATTTTTGGAAATTATTATAGAAATCTCTCACCATATGCTTCATGGTTGGCACAGGATGCCAGGGGCAGAGACGTGAACCTCACTACCTACAAGGGGAAGGTTCTTCTTGTAGTTAATGTCGCTTCCAAATGGTATTCGTGCACACCCTCTTTTTTCTAACTCAACTTTCTTTGTGTTTGCTATAAAAATTCAACCTTTCTTTCTCTTTTTCCTTTTATTGCTCCTGGGTCAGCTGATTAACTCTGTGGGTGTGAATTACAGTGGATTTACGGATTCCAATTACACCCAGTTAACTGAGCTTTACAACAGATACAAAGACAAAGGTACGGTTTTTAGGTTTAAGAGCAGTTGTTGGGCTTGCATGTTCGTGGTTTCTAAATTTGTGTATTTTCAGTGACCAATTACTTTTGAACTTGGGTAGATTGAAGGGCCTAAAATGAATATCTTTAACTGGTCATATTTAAGAATGTTTTGCTTGTTGATCTCAGGTCTTGAGATACTGGCATTTCCTTGCAACCAGTTTTTGAAGCAAGAGCCGGGGAATAGCCTGGAGGCAGAGCAATTTGCCTGTACAAGGTACAAGGCTGAGTATCCCATTTTTGGAAAGGTATGTATGATTCTGGTTGTTTTGGAAGGGCATCGGGATCCTCTACTGCTTGTTTTTCTGTCCTAGATGTTTGATTTGAAAGAGGATATATTGATTTTTTTGGTTGTTGTTCTAATTTATTTTTTAATCAAATGCTGATTGGTTCAGTAGCTTTAAGTTAGTAGTAATTGGTATTTTTCAAATGGGAAGGAATAACAAGCCCTATTGCTTGATTCTATTCAATACCATGTAGGATCCTTTAGAAGTTAAAAATGTGATCTAGACATCTAGTTCTGTGTCATTTTTATTATTTATTAGGCCTAGTGAATATGCCGAATAATTTGGGTAATGGAGTGAAAAAGTGTATGATAAAGTGGCCAACAGGCAACTCTAAATAATTCTTGAGTTCTTGAGACATGAGCTGTGTGAAGTTTCATGTAAAAGATTGCTTAATGGTATTAGTTAAGTAACAAAACAATGAGATACATATTTCGCTGTAGGCTGAGAGTCAGGATTGGGATTTAAGCATTCAAATGCTACTATGGCAAGTTGGCAACACGAACTTCATCTAGTAAAACTGCCATTTTTGGCAGTGGGAGGTATTGTTCAAATACTTTGCTCAATGAACTGCCATCAGTAGAGTATTTCCTTGGTATGCTTTCCGATGGAAGTTTGAAGGGCTACTACTCTGAAGCTAAATATATCACACTTTTCAATTGAAACCATAGTAAAAGTAAGCTATGTGTTGATTGAATCTATATATCACCAGGGAAAAGGATTAAAAGGAAAATAGTAAAAAGTTATCTGGATTAAAAATAAATCTACAATCTGCCTGAACTCAGAAGTACTAATTAGTCCCCATGCCTCTTATATGTTTGTCTTAGACATGGTCTGCATCAATTCACATGAACTCTAGGAGGATGTAAAGAAAAGGATAAGGAACCGAAAAGTTATAATAAAAAAAATATCAATCATATGCTTGGAGTTATATATCTAATGGTTTGGGCAATGCTACTTTGATGGGATGGAATATGAATAGTCAGGTTGTGCCAAAGTAAAAGTACATTGGGCTTCTAATATGAGGTAAGATATTGACAGTGTCTTGGAAAGTCAAACCCTAGTTATTGTTTTCCTGTTGCTCAATATTCTGTGAGTGTGCCCTTATTGAATTTATAATTGGGTTTTAGATGACTAGCCACTAGTCTATTTTTACTGTAAAATATAGAGCCTCATTGATGACTGGTGAGATGGTTTTCAATATGCTCTAAATGAGAACAGGAAAACTATTACTCAAGTCTATAAATGCAGCCATGCAAGCTGCTAAGATAGGTCTAATGTAAGTGATTTAGATAGTTCGTAGGTCATTGGTTAAAAATCTCATTTCACCATTGTATCAAAGGAATAAGTGCAGCAAACTGACTTGCTAGAGTTTTGGGTTTGCTATTATGAAGGTGTTGTTTGCGCCAGAAATTGCCCTGTTCTTTTGGATATTGAATTTGATAAAAGAAAGGCTGTCTCATTAAAATACGAATGTTGTAAGTGTCATTTACCTTGTGTTACTTAAGATTAGACTTGAAATAAAATCTAAATGAGCATTGAGATAACGTGGCATGTTTTTTGCTTATCTGAATTGTACTGTTTTTTGGAAATTATGTCATTTAACATTAATGGTTTGGTCTCGAAACATGAGGGACAGGTCTAGAGTTACAATTTTGTTCTATTAAATAAAGGCCAGGCTGTGCCAAAAAGCTTTGGCAATGCACTGTTTGCAGTCCATTGGTATACATGGTTGAAATAAATGCTAGAATTTTCAGGGGAGCATTTTTTTGAGCTTATAAGGGATTGAGCATATTGTTTAGCTTCCTTGTGTTGTTCTGCTAATGGTCTGTTCAGGGGAATGTCTTCCTTGGATCTTCAGAGAGATTATCATGTTTTGTTGCATGGCTTGTGATATTTTCCTTTTTGGCCTTTTTTTCTCTCCTTTTACCCTTCTCTGTTATCAATTTTTCCCTTGAGGATTTCTTATCCTCCAATTTTGTGTCTTGCTCTTAACAAATTCTTTGTTTATTTTAGAAAAGGTCAATCCTAAGTATTGTGGTGAGGGAAAAAAGATAGGAAAATCTGTTCTTGTGTTGGCACTTGGCATCTAGTTTTTGAAAGCCATGAAGACTTGCTAGATGCCAAATGAAAAGCATGTTAGCTGTGTGGTTATGTTTATACAAATGATGATTTAGTAATACTCTTAGAGTCTAGATTTAGCCAATTATTGTTGACTGAGTTCTTGGTGAGTTATGCATATTTCCTATTGCTATAGTACTAATAAGGATGTACTTTCCATTATTTAACTTCGTGTTGTTAACCGTAAATATTAAATTCCTTTTATTTGCAGGTACGTGTGAATGGACCTGATACTGCACCTGTCTACAAATTCCTTAAAGCAAATAAATCAGGATTTATGGGTTCTAGGATAAAGTGGAATTTCACCAAGTTTTTGGTTGACAAGGAAGGGAATGTCCTAGAGCGTTATGGTCCAACCACCTCACCACTCTCCATTGAGGTACTACTCTCTCTCCCTCTCTGTTTATCTCCATGGAGCGCTTATGTAAGATTATGCCCATTCCATTTTTATTTTGACGTCTCATCCTTGAACAATGACGTATCCTGTAACTAAAGGCTAAGATGTCTAGGTATGAATGTAATGAAGCAATCTCACATGGCGCTTTAAGGATATGCAACGATTTTTTGTGTGAAATGTGTGGCTATTCCTATGCTAGTTTGAAAAATGTTGATATGTGTAGCTCTTGAAACTTGAAATTATTCTCATTTGCCTTTACAGAATGATATCAAGATGGCATTGGGGGAGGCTTGAAAGACTCTACAATCACTTCAAATTGGTGCTCTCTTGTTGAAGATGATTGAAACACAAGGAATGTATATTTGTAGATGTTTCGTCTAGTGATAATTTCTTATATATTCCATGTCTAGGTCTTTTTCGCGTTTGATATGTTAGAATTCTGTGTTGGTTGTGATGTAAATCGTTACTTAAAACTAATTGATGGACATTAGTTTGAGTTGTTTGTTTATAACCGTGTTTTCATGTATCAAATACTAAATGCATTTGATGTTCATCATGTGTTGGCTGGTAAATTATTGGAAGAGAAAAGAACTCATCTCTGTTGGACTCCTTGTGTTCCCATTTGATTTGATGCTTGAATATTTTGGAAAGCTTCCTTTGATAAAGAGCAATTTAAAAAGAAGTTAATCTTATTGGCTTTATATATAACCATTATAAGTCCTTGAGTTGGTTAGACAATTTACAAATAAGAGGCAATTTGTAAAATACATGGTTACAAGATTTGCTACCTTTTATTTATCATTACAAAAGTATAAAGAGAAGGGAAATTTGAGAAAGATATTTACTTTAAATTAATGAAACAAGAACAAGTTGTGTAAGGAAGTTAGAGGAATGATGTTATAAAAATTATTCTTATGTCTTCATTTTGGAACCAAGTATTTACTCTCAGTTATAATTTCTTTTGTTCATGTCTTTGTTTGATGGATGGTGAAATGAAAACATCTATGAGTTATATGTGAGGCAATGGAGGAGAAAGTTAACAAAACAATAATATAATATTGATGGAAAAAGTTAAAGAAACAATAATAAAGTCATTCAATACTTTTTAAGTTTGACATGTAGTTCATGGAAATGTGAGTGCAATTGGAGTGCATTTGAGTAAGTAGTGTAATTGGAGTGTATTTGAATAAGTAATAATTATTGAGTAAGTAATGATTATTGGTCATGACATGACTCATTTCATTATCATATTTTTTTGGTGGAATGTAGAAATAAATTAATTTATATTTACTTATTCATAATGCAAATTCATTAAAAAAAAGAATAATTGGACCAAAGAAAAAGATGATAATGAAAAAAGAGGAAATGAGTTGTTTTTTATGATGATCTCAGTCTTAATTCAACAATCCTTAATGAAACTTTAGATATTAGAGAATTAATAATTTATACAAGAAAATAATTAACCAATAAAAGAAAGTAACCATTAAGTGATATTTTGTTATTGGATAAAGAGAAGATTCAAATTGAAGTTAAAAATAAATTCTATAATAAATTTGATTTTGAGTTTGAAAAATAACTTTTAAACAAGAGTTTCTCTAAAAAAAAAGAAGAAATATATGTCTCATTAAATAGTATTAAAGACAATTATGTTAGGATTGAAGAAGAATCATATAATTAGAAATTTAAAAAGTTTATTTGATATTTTGTGGTTATTTAAAGTTTTGAACTTGAAATTAAAATTTATGATGTTTTTATTTTAATGTTTTTATTATTTAAATTTGAGACATAGTATTAGTATCAGTAGTTATGGCTAACTCTTTCGTTAATTTTGCATTATAATTATATTTCTCTATTTTTTTTTAAATTATCTCTCTCTCTCTCTCTATATATATATATATATTGATATATCATATTTCTTTTGACCAGCATGCTTCCGCGAAAACCATTATGGCTTTTTGTTATAATTTTATAAAATAATTTTGACATAGATGATTATGGTATCCGATAACACCGGGCAATGGTCGTGCCTTGAGAATGGAGGATATAGTTAAAAAATGTGGAGGTTCAGATTCTATGCTTTGTAGTTACCTGTGTTGCTTCTTCCGATTTTAGGCGCAGATTGGAGCAACCTAGTTAGCTACACTCACATTCAAGTTTTATGTCAATGGCAGTTTTTTTACCATGCAACTGCAGCTGCCTGCTTTTTGCACTCATCATGGCCATTTGGGTTGAGAAATGCTCCAGGTACTTTTCACTCCTCATGAATAAGATTTTTAGAGGTTTATTGAGGAAATATGTTCTTGTCTTCTTTGATCACGTTCTAATACAGGTCTTCATGGAATGATCATTTACTCACTGAATCCATTTGCAGAACCGTATTTCTACAATAATGTACATTCTTTTATCATTTAAGTTATCTCGAAAGATTGTTTTTTCTCACTGATTCCACCCCTCTAAATTCACTGTTAATGTAAGCATAGCGGAAATGAAAAATGTTTTTGGTTGGTAATTGCATTTTCTATTTTATTACATGTTAAAACATTTAGAGAAACCAAATAACCAATATGACAATATATATATATATATATATTCTCTTTGTGTTGTAACGAATACGTAGATTTTGATCACGGGATCAAATCATTCTTGAATTGGACTCTGGTGTTACTTGACAAAGAAATTTCCGTATATTCTCATCACCGTCCATTATAATTTTCTTTTTGGTTTGAAAGAGAAATGTTAATAATGCATTGTATGACATTTAACTCTATTATTTGGTGCATTTCATTAGTGCCATATATTGAACACTAATAATGAATGAGTTTTACATGGATTTTATTGTATAGTAAAAGGTATATTGGAAAGGATATGTTATGATGGCTAAGTTGTCACAAAATGGAGAAAAAAGAAAAAAGTAAAAAGGAGATGACAGAGTGGGAGGTAAGTGATGAAACAAAGTTAGGAAGAATTGCAGTGTTGAGTAGACAATAATGCTATTGGGGCACTATAGCATCTTATCTTTTATGGTAATCCTATTCAGATAAACCTCCCTAAATAATTTCCAAAATAAGTTACCAAGAACAAAGCAATTATGATAGTGAGTGAACCATCTCACTGATTAAGATATATATCAACAATGACTGCACCTGAATCATGTGACAATTATGCCAATCACTCAATCATCTCACAGGTTGTTAATTACAACTCAAGATATTATATCTATATATTCTTATTTTAATAGTTTCTGTTAAATTCATCAAAACGACTATTTCTTTAACTTATTAGTAAGGTTTTGTAGTCAAATTTACAATAATTTAAAATCTTTACACTTTTAGGAGATATTAAAGAACCTTCTGGAACCCATGTTTTGGAGATATTCTGAAAATATATATTTTTTTATATCATCATCCAAAATACACAATTCAAAATACATTTTCCAGAAAGTGTAAAACTTTAAGATATCATTTTTATCCGTAAATTATAATAATAAGTGCACCTATAGAATATGAGGTGAAGAAAGCAATAGTCCACATACAAAGTTAACGACAGAGGAATGAACATGGGCTAGGCCCCTCCAGGAACAAAGCTCACCTTACAGTTATATTGGACTAAAGCTTATAAACTACAAGCAATTGCTTCCTGCACCCCCTTAATTTGAACCTGCATACTGCAATTTTCAAAATAACTATTTTACACTTCTTTAAGGTGACTTGTATATTACGTGATCTAGAAAGTTTTTGTGGAACACAATTTGTAGAATTTATAAAATACATTCCAAACACATTTTATAGAGCAAGAGAAGATTTCTAAAATAAGATTTTCAGAATAAAATTTTTAGAATATATAAAATACATTATTCTGAAACAAGTTTTCTAAAACAGAATTTTTAGAATAAACTTTTCGAAATATATATTCTTTCCTGAATACTTTTTCTAGAACAAACTTTCTAGAACACGTACCGAAAGAGTTTTCTAGAATGAGGTTTTTTTTCAGTGATCTCCTTCTCTTCTTTCTATGGCGGTGATGATGCAACGTTAACCACAGTGATAGCGTCAGTGGTGTAAGGGTGCAATAAGAAAAAACGAATGGAATGATTCGATTATTTCACCAAATTATGAAGGTGCAGATTCAAAAATGGGAGGTACAAGAAGTAATTGGCTAACTGATAGCGTGTGACAATTAGACAAGTTTTGCAGAAACCGATGTGGGACCTGCAATAAAATGGCAGCTGAGAACGTTGGAACCTTGGACGTGATGTCATGGGTGGCAGCAAGGTCTGGTGACATTGACAAGGTTTTGGTTGTGACATGCAGCGACACAGTACACGTGACTGTGGAGTCTACTGAGGGCATGCATATGCATAAGTAGACTTCATGAATGACTTGGAATGATGACTCTTATATTGTGGCCTCGTGTGGAAATCAGATGCATGTGTCTTCTCACAGTCACATTCAACAATAACATGAACATCATACGATCCATTGATACATTTGTTGCATTATCATTGGTCTCTGTGTGTCCAAGATTCTCTTCCTCCCTCCACATATTCATGTCTTCTCAAGATTTTTTTTTCTCACTTGTGTACATTACACCCACTTAAGTCTAACTATCTATTCTTTTCAACCTACTCATATATCTCATTCATGCTCATCTTTATTTCTCACATGTACTGCATTTAACTTACATTCATATATGTACATTCTATATCTAAATTGGGATGCAACTTAAAAATTACATATCCAAAAGTAGCCTTAAAAAAGAACATTTTAATAAATTAATGTTATTTATGTATGGTTTGATTGTTCAATCAATTGGGTAGATTTAATGTAAAAAGAAATTGATTGTGCTGGATGGATTCTATTTGGTTGACCTAATTTGTGAGGATGAATTATAAGAGATTTGCATAATGATATATTGGATAATGTGGAGATTTGAAGGGATGTGAATGGAAATTACGAAATAGCCCTCGTAAATGAGGTGAAAATTACAAAATACTCTTATAAGTGGGTCATGACTTTGAAAATTACTAAATATCACTTTAAGTGAGTTTAGGGTTTGTCATGTACACTGTAACATTAACTTTTTTTACTTAATTTTATCACACTACAATAATTAAAAAAATGTAAAGAAGGTATAAATTATAAACAAGAAACAATTATTAGCATCAATGTATACTTATTGTAATAATATATATATATATATATATATATATATATATATATATATATATATATATATTACATGTTATGTTGTTTTCTATTTATTTTTCTTTTTTTATTTTTCATGGACCAAAACATATTTACTTAATTGTTAATTGAAGAAAATCAAGAAAATACATATTTTTGTCTTCTTATTTGATTCAATATTTATGATGAAATTGAGAGAAGAAGATATTATTTAAAATATTTTTTTATTCATCTTAAAAACAGTTTTATTTTCTTTTAAATATAAAATTATTAAAACACAAAAGTAAGGATGTTTACGGGTTGGGTTAGACAAAATCATTATCAACCTACTGAAAAATATCTAGTTAAGTTTATTCAGTTTCTATATTTTTTATATTAAAGTCAATTTAATCCAATTCATTTTAATTTTTTACCATCTTATTTCATAAGGGTCAATTAGTAATTTCAGAAATATATCAATTAAAAAAATTAAAATAAATCTATAACATCTATCAAATCATTCCAAAACTTTGATAACCATTCCTCTCAAATTTCTTCAAATCTTACCATCTATTCATTAATATTAACAATCCTATCATCCACACACAATCTACTAAAATCCCTTCAAATTTATTCTCTCAAATCTATTTCCCTAAATAAACAAAGCCTAAGAAAGAAAAAAAATTAATATAATGTGTTGAATGTGAACATAAAACAAAAAAATAATTGTAAAAAATTATGGGATTTTCTTGTATTACTTTTTTCCGTATCTTTTATCAAATCAATTATATTATACAATTTAAAAAAAGTTCTTTTATTTCTTACCTATTTTTTATGTAACAATTAGAAACATTTACTTTTATCTTTTACGTGTTTATCTTTTTGCATTTATTTATTCTCTATTTCTCTCTCCAAAACAATCTAGACATTATTAGGGCTGTATGATATGAAAAGGATAAATAGGTGATAAACCTAGTACATTAAATTAGATAAAACTAAGTGAGGGAAGATATAAACTAAAAAAATGTATATGGGAGAAATTTAACTAAATGGTATCAAAATTGGAACTTATCAAAGTGTCCTATCTCTTAATTATTCTGCATCTATTACGAACTCAGGGATATTAGTATTAGACGAATTTTTCTATAGACGAGTAATTCTATAAAATATAGCATTTAGGGTTTAAAGTATAAAAAAATAAAAAATAAAGTTGAATATTTAAAAAAAAATTAAAATCAATAAATTTAAAGGAAAATTATTTGAAAATTTCTTACAAATAGATTATGAGTATATTAATTTTATTTTACGAAAAAATTAACTTTTTTATTTTACTAAAAAAAATACAATTACATTCTTAACGTGCTAACTTTTCTCTTTTGGTGAAAGGCTAAAGAGGTTCTAGAATATTGAAGGGGACAAAAAGAGATGCTTATCATCCACAAGCGTAATAATTGTTGGTTTGTCGGAGAAACACTTCGGTTTCAATTACTTTCATACTTTATATTTTTATATTATATATTCGTTTAAGCTATTGCATTACGATAATAAAATGCTTTACTATCCTGTTAAAACTATTTATTAAAATATTATTTATAAACAAAGTCAGCATTTTTAAAAGTATTTGACAAAAGAAGAGAATATGTAATTATTAAACTCATGTATTCTTTTAATATTTTTCTTTTAATAATTTGGTAGAGTCATAGGATCTGATTAATTGTTTATTTAAATTCAAAAATACATGTGTATAAGCCAAAATTGCACAAATACTAAGATTTGTAGACATAATTTATAATACATAGGTTTTTACATTTAATTTTGATAACTGTCATCAAATCTTACTGGAAACTGATTTTCTTTAATAACTGATACCTAAAAAAAATGTCCAAATGTAGAACAATAATTACGCTATTTTTTAAGGAACAATAACCTAGTGCTACTTTGACCTATCTCAATGATGAGCAGATAGTTTAATAAATGTGATCAATCTTGTATATTATAGAAGTGCTTGTATATATTATAGAAGTGTTTTAGATGAAAATATGAACTAAATATGGTTATAAGTTTATATTATTTAGGTTAATAACTATCTATAAATTTTAGCTTGCAAAATAATTTTCCTATAGAATTTACATATTCAACAAAATTAATTGTTGTAATTAATTTATTACCATTAGAACTCTATCGTCTTTTTTAAGGAGATAAAAAGTAAAATTTTTTTCTAAAAATATGTGGGGTTTTTAGAACTGGTGTAACAGAAAAGAAAATCATATCGGAAGTGGATTACAGGGTGGAAGGAACCTATGTGAATCATTGGTAAAAGATAGGGATATATGACTTTGTCCAATTAAGTAAATATCACACGTCTTTCTTTAATATGTCATTGTTTCACGTAGTTATATATTTATGAAATTGATACATCTTGCTCTCAAGCTATCTTAAGATCTAATCTAACACACTTTTTAGGATGTGAGTGCAATTACTACTTTAAAACATATTAGGAAAAAAATATGTTGTTTGAAAGTTTGGAAATGTTATTAATTTAGAAAATAGTATTAATTTAACCAAGAGGCTCATGGACATTTCCTTTCCAAACATTACAAAGAAAACTTTGAACTTGTTGTTTTATAGATAAAACAACAAGATAAAGGTATTAAGTATATATTAACTGTTACGAGAATCTCAGAGTGATATGCATCTATAATACTTGAATATCAATTTAATGACTTCTGTGTGATATGAATTATAGTTATAAATCATCTAAAAAAGGAATGTGGTATGTAGATTTTTTGTAGGAATGATGTGTTGGAGTCATTTGTTCAAAACATTTTAGAAAATCTATTGCAAGTTTTTTTATTTAAGGATTGAAGCACCTTTTTTATTTATTTTTATTAATTTATTATTTTTACCAATAAAAAAAATATACATGTTTTAGTTTACTGGTTGAATAAGTCTTCTATTTAAAATCCATTCTAATTTTCTAAAATTAATTTAATTTGGCTTCTTAAACTTTGATTCAAGATTCGACAGTTAAAAATAAGATTTTTTATAAAGACTTTAAACTTTTAATAAAAGCTAAATAATTTACAGGAAAACTTCTTGAACTGGGATATTTTGGTAATTGGATTTTAGATTAAAGATTTGAGGTTCTTTTGCATAGATGGAATGAATCTTCTAGTGGTTCAAAATTGTGGTATGTTGATTTTTGATGAGTTTCTAGGTTGGCTCACAAAGGGTCATGGCAAAGTTCTTTAATGGTAAAAGATTGGATTGATCTAGACAAAGTGAGGTTCTTGAAAGCAAGATTAAGACAGCATTGGCGGAAGGTTATATGTACAACTATTTGGAGGTTTTTTCAATCCTTAAAGTGTTTCTTGGTTTCTAGCTCAAGCATTGTTCTTGTTTGAAGGTTGTGATTTTTCTTTAATTTTTGACCAAGGTGTTGAGAGGTAGAAGGAGATAATTTGTGGCTGTGCTTGTTTTATGAAGCAAGGTTTGGTGTGCTTGTAAGAAAAGAGCCATGATATATGTGAAAGTTTGGATGATTTCTTAGCTATGAAATACTCATTTATCTTTATTTCTTGGTACTGTACAAATAATCTTTTTCTTTACAATGTATTATAACATAGTCCCACAAATCTTGTTAATTTGTTTTAGATGAAAAATATGAACTAATAATCAAAACGATTATTTCTTTTTATTGTTAAGCTAACCATGTTCAAAAATTCTCAACTTAAATAATGATTTTCTTTAAGATTTTATAGATTAAAAAGAACATAATCGACACTTTATTAACTGTTTGATTCATTTTATAAGAATTAAAACCTATATTTATGGTAATTAGAATTCCATCACCTTAATGGAAAATATATAAATAAAATTTAACTATCTTTGTTGATTTTTGAATTTTTCTGACAATAACCTTTCAGAAATTAAAGAAAAACAATTTTTTTTTATTGAAAAAGAAATCAATGTGCAAAATGATAAATACTAATTCAAATAACTTGATTTGAAGAACAATAATTTTGAGGAAATAAATGTAATTGTAAAGTAATGTAACAAGTTTCATGCAATAATTTGCAAAATTATAAATAACATAGAGTAAATTGAAAGCAGTAAAATGTCTCAAAAGCAACTGAACATAAATATAAATCTACATCTAAATACCATATAATAAAAGTGATTAAAGGTAAAATAAAGTAAAAGACTTTAAAGGAAAAAAATAAAATAAGAGATAAATACGATAAATAAAAAAAGACTGTAAAAAAATTTAAAGTAGTGATAACATATATTAGTAACGAGGATATGTATTAGAAAAAATTATAGTGCTTGTGTAATATGGTTTATACATTGGTACACCATTATGAACTTCTATTTATAAAACTTTTTCATTATAACTAATCGTAACAAATGAATAACGTGTTCGATATGTACTTTTTAGTGTTATTAATTTTAACAAATAAATGATGTGTTCAATTTTTACTATATATACATTAATAAGTATATTTGAGGATGTTTAAATGATGTACCTTTCTAAATTTTTTTATTCTGTTTAATATTTATTTATTCTTTTTCTCGCCTTATCAAGTGTTTTATTAATGATGTGACTTTTGATCAAATATCTTTTAACTTAATCAATTTTATCTGTAATATAACATATTTATAATAGTTTATGCTTTGAAAAATTTATGGACCTCCTTTTTCTCCCATTATCATCAATTTTCCCTTTTATCAATAACAAGAAGATAAAGTTTTGCAATAATCTTTTGTTGTTTTTTGAAACATTAAAAAGTTGAAATTTAAAGGTACTGATGTTCATGCAACAATTACCATAAACGATGTAAATATCTTGAATGCTAAAAAAAATCCATTTGTCGTTTCATAATATTATAGTATTTAAACAATTTTTGTTTCTTTCCCATAACATTACAAAAGACTCTTTAATTATTTAACTAAAGATCTCTTTACCTCACGACCCATGAGAACCATATTCTTGTATTTCTAAGCTACTTCACAATTTTATTTTTAAATAAGCAAAAACTGAGATACAAAAATTAGAATATATATATATATATATAATATGTTAGATCGTCTTCTTCTTAGAATTGCATACGGTTTAGGAATATTTAGCTGTCTAAAGTGGAAATTACATTAGAGCAAGATGAGTTGGCAACCATAAGAGCAGTTTTCTATAAGAATACGATTCTTAATATTAAAATATAATTTCGTTAAAGTAAAAATAGAAATAAGAGGTAATTTGCTATACGCATGTTAACTTTATGATATCAATAAGTAATTGGCCAAGTAAAACTGAATATTTTAAATGAAATTTCGTGTTTAAATTTATAAACGAAATAATATTGTTAAAAATATATAAACAATCAATTTTTTAATTAAATATTAGCTATTACCAAAATTAATAAATAGTTACTAATAACAATTATTTTCTTAAAAGAATTTCATTGTTAGAGTAATTTTTTTATTAAACTTTTAAAGATTAATATATATTAAAAAATACATTACATTTAAAATTAATATACACATTAATATAGAAAATAATAAAAAATAATACTTAATAATTTTTTTATATTAAAAGTATGAAATTTAAGTTTAACTCACATTTCACAGAATTAATTTAGAAGAATAAAATATACACTCATATATATATATATATTATAATTTAAAATATAAAAAAATTAATAAATTAAAATTTATCCTACATGTATATTTATATTATCTCTAATTAATATAATATCCCAAATTTAGTTTGAAATTTAAATTATCTCTAAATAATGGGATTTCTCTAATTAATTTAAATTTGGAATAAACACAAAATATGCTTATCCAATTGCCCCTAGTTATTAGTATTTTTATCCATATGTGATTCTTTAATCTAATTTACCCAATTCCGTCAATTTTGACGTTGTCCACTTTAAATATAGATCCTGATCAAACAGATTACGTCCATTAAAACTAACTTAATAATTTATCATTATTAATGGATGAAAATAACACAAATTTTGTCATAACAATCAATATAAATGACAAGGATAAATAGATATTAAACATAAAAGTTTCTACTAAATTAAACCATCTCAAAAGAAATTCATTTAAAAAAAATCTTAATTATGTACTCAATTATTAAACTACCATTTAACTATTCCTCCATAATATTTTTTTAAAATTATATTTCTAGTTTTTGATGACATTTAAAGTATTAAATAGTTGGCTTTAAAATTAAAAGAACCAGATGGTTTGTGCTCAGAAAAACGCATGCAAAATGAGAAAGTGAAGGTTCTTTAGAACTTAATTTGAAATAAAATACATAAACCGAAAAAACTTGGATCAAGAGTTATTCACACATTTATGTTATCTTACTTTAAAACAAAATATCATACTCTAATATGAAGTTTGAATGCTTATTTCTCTCACACTATAATTGAAGTCTGTAGATGATCTTTATCTCCTCTGTCTCCTCTCCACACATTGAATTATGTGACACATGAACAAATAGTTTCTCAAAACTCACACAGCTATTAAACTCATCAAATCCTCTCAATAATATACGCATTTTTCAACACCATGATTGAACCAGATATCACAAACTTAACATATCTGAGTCCTTCACATTCGGGAAAAATATATATCTATGTTGATTACCTGTTGACAACTGTACGACAATTTCTGGTTATTTTCAGTTAAATCAGACCAAGATTTTTGAAATACAGTGTTGTATATTTTCATACCATGAATGGAAAAAACATATATAGTTGAAAAAGAGATATTTGATCAATGATGAGAAGCTAGAATTTTGAAGAAGAAAGTTGATGAATAGTTACATAACACAGAAAAAGGAGAAATGATATATAACTGTGTGAGCACATCTGAATGGAATGAAATGAGAAAAGAAGGTAGAAGATAAATATAGAAAGAGTGTGGCAGGAAGAGTACAGTAGGTGAATAGAAGCATGGTATAAAAGTTAAGGGAAAGCGATTATGGAGGGGGACAAGGAAGAGTCTTACTTATTAGAAGTGGATGAGAAGTCCTTCTCAAATGGGTTTGGCGATAAGGAGACAAGTTCATAGGTGTCACTTAGATATCTTAGGTGGACAGTGGGACATGTCCTATACGGGCCACAATATGCAATCCACCACAAATTCCCTTCACTCATATCTCCAACCCTCCAACCCCTTCTCCTATATATATATATATATATATATATATATATATACCAACATGCTTCATTCTCACCATTGGGACCACAACTTCACCTTCATCTTCAACACCCTCCTTACCAAGTTTCCATGACAACAACTACTGCCATGTTCTCATCGGTGAGGGCTTCAAAGCTTCGACCTTGGGGACGCTGTTCCAAGTACATTCGCCAACAAAGGACCAGGCTTTACATCATTTGGAGATGCACTGTGTTGCTCTTGTGCTGGCATGAGTAATTTGAGTCTGGGGTTCCAATTTTTGGTTTGAATATGAAGAAAGTAGATGATGAATACCCTGGTGATTGATGTGTAAATTAGTATACATATGGAGAAAAGAAGTCAATGATTCTAAGGTGAAGTGATTGTAAAATCGGCCTCAGGCCCCAGTTTCCTTGATTTTAGTTTTGACATGACACCCACTTTTTAACATTAACTTGAGTTTTATACTTGTTGGTTTCATGGCCACTTCATCAAGATCAGGGAGTTCGATTTCTAGGGTTTAACATTGTGAATTTATGATCCATTAATGTTTCTGGAAAGTAGAGTGTTGGACATGGCTTCCTTAATGTAAAAGTATGTATCTGAATCAATTAATGCATAATAGAAAGCGAATCATTAGCTCCTTTTGTGCAGTTTCAAATTTTGGAAGGCTAAGATCTCTCCCATTTCATTTGAAAATGTATACAATTAATAAGCATTGTTTACAAATTACTTTAAAATTTATTCTACATGTATATGTTACGTTGGAGATTCTATATTAATTAGAAATACAATTAATTCATGTTATATAAGTATGAATATTTCATTCAACAAAATTTTAAAGTTAAATTAAATCTAAAATCTACTTCTTAATAAGTTTTAATTGATTTATTTTTCTCTCATTATCTTAAGATTTTTTTTAACAATGGTTATACTTTTATAATTCGAAAAGCTAGCATTTAAGTTATGATAATTATTGTTGATTTAAATTTTAAATGATTGTAATGCTTTCGGTTGATTATGACAAGAAATAATGCTTTCTTTGACTTTTTATTTCCATTACTTTTAATATCATGAAATTTTATCTCTTCGATTTGGTGTGTCTGAAATTTGTCTTCTTCTTATTTTAAAATCTTTTGAATTGAATTTGATACTATAATAAATTAGATTTTGAGTTGGTTTTCTTTTGTCGAGTAAAATTGATAATTAAATAAAATATAAGAAGAAAGATCTAGAATCTATTACTTCAAGATAATACCATCATCGCTTATATGAATTTTTGCATGATTCATTATTATCAACTAAAAAAAAAATTACTGTAGTTGGATGATGACATATAAATTGGATGATAGAAAGGATTCAATAATGATCGAAGATATAATATTTATAGTTGGAGTGGTTCTACGTGAACAATAAATTTTCTTGTTTGTTTTGAATATGTTGAGTTGTTGGATAGTTAATACTAAAATAGATATTGGGAAAATTTAATTTGGTGAGTATTCTTTTTTTGAACAAATAATGTAATGTAAGGCAAATAAGGAACATCATATTGTCACACCATTGTACTAACTTCACAGATATTTAATATATTGATCCAAATTAGTAGAGGGATCGATTTTGAAAAAAAAGAGACAAAATTCATGAAATTGAAAAAAAAAATGAATTTAACTGTAATTAGATCTAATATTTTCTTTCGGAAATATTTTAGATGAACACGGTATGTTTCTCTCTCCAAATTCTAATTTTTTTTTTGGAAGAATAATATGCACAAAGGAGGAGAAGATTTAAAGGTTATTATTGTATTGTTAGAATTTTGATATTTTTACTTATTTAAGTGACCCTTCATAAATAATTTTCAGGTAATTATTTTTATTATTTTAAGATTTCATAGTTTGATTCTAATAAGATATCAGTCGTTAAAAATATATATCTAATTAGGATTAATCTATATTCATTATTTTAGCAGAGAAGGACATTTTTTTACAGAAAGCAGAGGAGGACATTGATTAATAAAATAAGAACTCCTCCTTAACTCGAAAAAAATAAACTTCCAAAATAATGACTTTATTATTTTATTTTATTTTACTATTTATAACATGTTAATCTAGTCTTTTAATTTTTTAAAACATAACATAATAACTACTTTTCATTAAATTAGTAATAAAATTGTTAACAAATAAACATTAATGGTTTTATAATAATTTGTAAAATTAATGATATTGATTTCAACATACCCAATACTCACATCAATGGTAATTTTAATTTTTTAATGAAGCCTAATTTTTAATACAATTTGACCACAATTTTCATTCTTATTTATTTCAGTGCATATATAATTGAGTTGAATAAAAGTAGGAAGAAGTTGTGGTGCAACATACATCCACACAGAAAAAAGTGACATTCCACAGTGGCAAAAGACAATCACATGTTGAACTTGCAATAAAAAATAAAGAATATAAATTTTTAGGCTATGATTCTAATGGAATGCGTGGTGACGTGAGTACCGTTAAAATGTACAACAAAATCTTGCACAGTGTAAGGAAGTTAAGTATTGAATCCGATTTTTTGTTAGACATTTTTCGTCTAAAAGAAGACAACATCGTGTTTGGTCGCAATCTCGGCACTGCACTGCACTTGGCACTGTGTCAAATTTACTATAATAGGTTATTTAAACTTATCATCAAATTATTTTTATACTTTCAATTATTTATCTATTACAGTAATTCATTTATAGTTTAATACTTATGGAAAAATAAATAAAAGAATAAATTCTCAACACTAATTTAACCCAAACTCAACCAAATTGAATTTCCTCACTAATGTGGGATTGGACTAGGATGGGTAGTTCGATGAGAAATTTGTGGAAAGAAACTCCAAACTCACAACACTTGAATGACAAAAGTCGTTTTTGGGGAGATTGAAGATGTCCAACTCTAAAAGGAGGAGTGTGCAAAAACTCGCTCTAAGCAGAGAAAAAGATTTGAATTGAAGTAGATGAATGATGTATAGAACAGTTTCACGTGAACAGAAAGCGACACAACAATTTTGTTCTAATAAATGAAGAGACAGCCAAAGCCAAGATACTGGCATATGTCTGTCAAGAGAAACAAGCATTTTTCATATCCTAATTTTCTTCTGCCACCATAATCATCATCTTTGTCATACTATATCTCACTCCAACATCAAAAGCTTAGTCACAGACCATACAGCAGCAAATAAGTGATACAGGAAATTAATTAGATGCAGCAATTTGAGCTCACAAAGAAGTGTGATTAATTCATACAAAATTGATAAGAAAACAAAAGTGTCAAAGATAACAATTTATTTTCTGAAATACTATTGGACCTACATGTTCATAAAAAGACTTCCAAAAACAAAATGTATGACCAACATCTCCTTGCTGTGTTATGCCATCAAACACACCAATGGCCACAGCTATATACAGGAAGGGTGGTCTGATTTAAAAGATCTTCAAATGATATTCTTCTTAAATTCACAAACTTCGTCAAACTTTTTCGCTTGATCGCTTAGTTCCCCTAGGAAAAGCAACATTAGTTCAATACAAAAAATATCTAAATAATTACATTATATAATAGTGCTATAACTGTAACCAGAACTGTATCAATGGAAGTATCTAGCATAAAAGTTTCATGTGTATTTTCAAAGATCTTTCAATATAATATCTGGAATTGACTTGGCATGGAAAGTAATCTTTTTCTCAAGATTGGCTTGAGAAGCTAGAAAATTGACTTGGTAGTAGGATTAGTTTTATCTGTGAGACTTGCAACATTTTTTTATAAGCATGGATATATTTACACTTCAGAAATTATTTAAACTTACTTTTAAAATACCATTTCCAAATGCAAACCCACTTCTTAAGTTATTTTAAAAAAAAAATATTAATTCTTTCAAAATTCTACCAGACTTGGAAGAAATAGATCCATAATTTTCATTTAGAGATAGAAACTATAAACCTGATTCTGAGTTACTACAGGCTTGTGACCTGTCAACTTTCGGCCAGAGGGAACGCGTGCCACAGATGTAGCAGCTGCTACAGCAGCCACACGTATTCTGCCAAATTCATCATGCATTTCTTATTCTTATATTCAGTAACCACTTAAAAGCTATGGGAAATAGAGATGAAGAAAAATAAACTAGAGAGTTCATATCACCTTCTATGTACATCTATATACACATCAGTCTCGTCCACAATTTCTTCCTGCAAGGATGAAAATTATCAGAAAAATTTCTTCATTCTAAGGAAAACAAATTGTACTTTGTTTTTGATGCACCAATAATGCAGAACAATCCCATGTAACTAAGGTAATCTTAAAGGGACGATAATAAAAGTATATAACCGAGCTGTGATTAGTGCAAGTGGAGGCTACCTGAAGGAGTTCTTCAAACACGTCCTCCAAGGTAATAATGCCAATAACTTCCTCCCCATCGTCAACATTGTCAAGAGAGTGGAGGGCACCATTTGTTGCAGTGACATCCTTCTGAAATTGTTGGTCTGCAGCATGCTTAGAGAGTTTGTCAATATTGACAACCTTTTCTGATTTCTCGCTAAACCTGGCTAGTAATGGCATAGTTAGTTGAGAATTATGCTTGATGACTTCTTTATCCTTGGATTTCTCAATGTTACCACTTGCATGAGGGTACTTTGTCTCTCGTGTAACCTTGACTACAGCTGCCATATGACTGCTTCCTTTTTGAAACTCATTAAGGATATCATATAGAGGCATATCTGCTGGAACTCTGGATTAGTAATGAACAATAGTTCAGTTGAAGGAATGTGTTAGATACACTAAATATAATGTTACCATTGGTCAAACCTAGGAATTCTCCGGATGGAAACAGCACTAACTGGGGTCTCTGTTTCCGCTCTTACAGTAAGAAGGTTTTTCACCTAGCAAATTGAGTGGTAAAGTTTCTTAGCAGTTAGTTCCAGAAAAACATTTTTTAAGCATTTTCACTATATGTAAAAACTCACTAGTAAGAGGCCAATTATATTTTTGGGGTTTCCACTGTATACAGGAACACGACTATGGCCTCGTGAAAGAATTTTCCCAATTGCTTCCCTGTGATTAAGCAGAAAAAAAATTCTTACTTCAGCAGCAAAATATATGTAGGCCAAATAACAGGTAATGGGGCATAAGAAGGAAGGTAACTAGGTGACCTTTCTCCCCTTATTTTTGGAATGTTGTCCAAAAAAATCTATTAACATAACTTATTCAAAGAATGGTTCACTAGAAGTTAACCTGTCTTTCAATTGAAAACTAACCTCACACTAACTACTCTGCTAAAAAGGATAGCCTTTTTTATCAGTTCAAAGAAACAAGGAATGTGATATCCCTGAATCAAGCATTGTATTTATCAAATACAAATATATATCATATGCATAAGCAAATCAAGGGAATGAACATAGCACTTGGTACTTAAGCGTAGGAATTAACTGAATATCTAAAGTACTACTTATTAATGTTAATTGTAACATCACCAATTAAGTAATATAAACCTTTTCGTAATATAATATTAAAACAATTAGTCAATGCCTACATTCAAAATTGAAGGGAAATTGAAAATTAAAAAAGGATACAAGGGTGAAATGAAATGCAATGCAATGCATTTGATGAAGTTCCATTTTATTCCATCCCATTTTAAACAACCACACAATGGAACATAACATCATTCCATTTCCTTTTACTTCATACCATCCCTTTTCATCAATTCAAACATAGCCATTGGTATTAGCAGTCAATTACATTCTGCTCACTATATATATGAGTGGGTGCGTAGTTATTAGTTAATAACAAAGAAATTCCACAGACCGCTGGATTCAAGACAACAGATAAATTTCTGTCTGGACCGGAGAGCTGCAACATATCTTGCTTTTACAAACTCATTGATTTGACATATTCTGTTACTTCAACGTTAATCATGGGAAAAGAAAAAAGAACGAGAAAAATATTTACATATATAATTCAAATACACGTGTTCAGTTTAATAATAGACTGATAAAGTGAGGTAAATCTGGGTTGAGCAAGTGACATCAAGTAATCCACATTCCACAATACTTTGGTTAGAAATAAATATGCCTTCTGAGATTGCTACATCGATCTGAACAGAAAAGCAAATAGAAAAAAACGCACCAGTCCAATTTGGAAGCCACATCCAAGGAAAATGTAGATTCAATTGGTGTCATGGCCTCCTCAGCAGTCTGCATAATGATGTAGAAATGTTTTCTATTATAAAATCAAGCCAATATAATATATATATATATATATATATATATATATATATATATATATATCTGGATTTTAAATTTATCTTCAAACTGAAAAAGTGGGCAAATTATAACACGTTTTCGTCAAACAAAAAAGAGAAGCCCTTTTCATAACATGTCCAGTAGCTAAGCAAAGGAACTGGCATGGGTGATGAAGCAAGGACTACATATACAAATGTAGATTTAAAATTCGAAAAGTCAAATGACAGTAACTTCTTTACCAAAATAACATGTCCCTCCTAACTTAAGCACTCTTGATAATGATATTCTACAGCTTCAAATACAGAGACAAAACATCATAAATGTAGGGGCATAAATTGTCTCATTGGCACGGTATAATTTACTTTTCCTGGTTTATCAGAAGCAAATTTCACGACATTCATATATTCTAATGTAGGGAGCCATTAAAGCAAATGACAACTGTTAAATTCTGTTGCATATAGATGGCAAGAGATAGAAAAATCAGGATGCCTTTCTCCAAACCAACAGTAGCTACCTTCTCCGTGAGATCTAGTGCTCCGCTGATAATTGTTGCCTCGTCATGAGTGAGTTCACCTCCCTTACCAGCCTTAAATGGTCAAGAAAATGAAATTAAGAAAAACAGAAAATTAATTGAAGAAAATGAAAATTTATCATGGAGAAATTATCAGCATTCCTTATAAAATGTATGAAAGTTGTTTTTCTAACATAGTAACAAATTAAAAAGCTATTAATAGAAAATATTTTCACGAAAATCCAGTGAATCCTCAATTTGAACCGGAAGCTATTCAAAATGGTACCTCTTGGCTATGGATTGAAACAAGGGCTTTCAGCTGTGCTCTCCTAAATAATGCATGATTATGTCCAAGTAAAATATCCAGAACCTGGAAGAATATAAATGTAAAGATCTACAAAGCCACAATTTGTTTCAAATAAAAATGTCCCCTATTATGAACTATAACGCAGATGCATTCAGAAAAAAATAAAACAGCTTAATATGACTACTGAATGGTTCAACCTTAGATAATCTGATCCAAATTGTCAGAACATGGCCCTTTTACTATAGGGCGTAAGGTTACTAGCAATTAGGAAAACTGAAATAAAAATATATTTGAGCATATCACTACATAATCAGAGTCATAAAAACAATAAGCAACATTGTAATGGGTGGGTCAAGTTGTGTATCACCTTTACAGTATATTGGGGCTTGGAGAATGATATGATTAGCATATAATTTCTTCAATTAAAATTAGAATTTAGACAAGCATAGGCCTTACCTTTCCAACAGGATAAGCAATTGGATAACAGATGATCATCAGAACACGTACAAGCCCCACAAAATTAGCACCAACGTAGAGCCCATATCTTGTGCATATAGCTTGTGGGATAACCTAAGCCAAAGTGGCATTGTAACAGCAGTCAGTGTAATGCTCTGCTTAAATCCTTGTGTATGATGCAAGCAAACCGGATCTGAAAAAATATTGTACCTCTCCAAAAGCGAGAACAAAAGTCACAGATAACAGTACTGCTACAAACGGATGAAAAATTTTGTCAAGGTAAATTGGAAGTGCCTGCAAAATCAAAACGGCAGGAAAGGAAACACAAAAATGAAGGATCCACCAATAATCATTAGTTGTAAGAACATCAGCTACCCAAAAGCAATGTTAACATAATTTATTGGTTCTATGATATCTATTATACATTGGCTTTTTTAGCTCTTTTCTCTTTTTGGATCATCATTCTTGTTAAATAACGGGAATAAAGGTGCCATCAGTTTCAAATTGACTACATTATAAACTTGATCAATGTATTGAGCATATATTTGTAATTCTTTGAGAAGATCAAGATGTGTAAAAATTTTTACAAATTAATTATAGGTTTATTCTAAAACTGATAAAAAAACTCAGAACAGAGATTTCTCAGTTTCTTCACTGTAAGTTCTCACTTCCTTAGCATTTTCTTTTACAGAGAAATATGATGACTTAGACTTAGTTAAACAAGAAATGATTTTGTAGAGAAGTTACAATATTCTTTAGATAATTGCCCTTATATAATTTACAAGCAGTGTGGGTGTAACACTTTGAACACCGAACTGAAGTGAAAATGAAATCCCCAGATATAAGCCAGCAAAACATGTCCGATTTCTAAATTTAAGGTACCGTACTGTATCATGTACCTTTTTGCCTTTTGGTTACTGAAAGAATCGAAATTGTTGGTTGGTTGGTTGGTTAGTTGGCTGGTTGGTGGAATTGAACTATTAATTTAAACCCTCTGAAGCAAAGGCCAACAATTAAAATGTTCAGGGAATACAATTTCTTCAACAAAACAACCAGGATAAAAAAAAGTTACCATTTGAACATATTTACTTCCGCTAACATCAGCGTTGATCAGTAAGAACCCCATTAGGCAGGGTAATCAAATAGCAATTTTTTTATATAAAAAAAGCAAACCCATTTCATCAAGGATTAGAATTCCCAAGAACCAAGTTGCAAATACCTCCATGGCACAGGCGTTGCAAAGAAGCAAGGTGACAAGCAACTGATGCTGCTTCTGAACAACCGGCAAAATGGCAGCTGCAAGTGTGAACCAAAAAGTCAGACAAAAACAACAAAACAACGAGGTTAGCATAATATAATATTTGGTGGTACCAGCTTGTTTCTTCTCGGTGGAGGAACCACTCCGCTGGAGAATCTCAAGGTCAACGAGACCCAGAGACATTAATCCGAGAGTGAGACCAGACATAATCCCAGCGAAGAGAACAAGCAAGCACGAAATTCCAGCATAAAGGAACCACCAGAGAGTCCCAAATGGAATATCCTCAGCATCGTACACAAAATTCTCTGGTCGGAACTCCCTCATGCCCACCTCATGCAACATGCTTTGTTGCTTACACTTCAGGAAACCCAGAAAACTAACAGCAATTCACACTTCCCTCTAATTTACCGAATAAGCAAAACCAAACAAAAACACGCACTGACGATGAAAATAATAATAATATTTACGAACATGTAATGTACCTTCCATTCTTTATCATTTTGATCGTGTCATTTGTTACGTATATAGAATGTGTCGTTATCTGTGGTCACTGTAACTTGGGTAAGTTTTTATTGTGTGTTGGGCCCAGGCCAAGTTTAAATTGGACCCCCGTTCTTGTGTTAGAGTAGCCCTTTTCGTTGAACTTCCTTTTTTGTTCTAAACATGTTAGGGTTGCTATTTTGCTAACAAACGAGGGATAATTGAAGAGGCAAAAGAAGTCTAAAGTCTACACCTTTAAATGTGATTTGTTGAGGAGTATTTATTATTTTAGAAATGGTAAAGAGTAGTTGCAGGGGTACTTTGATGGCTACCCTGTTATATGCTGTATAATACAAGTTAACAGGGAGAGATCTTCTAACGGAATTGTTTAGACACGAACCAGCCGATTCTACATTTGGGAGTGTTTCTTTACACTAACATTAAATGTCATAACAAGATGATTCTTTCAAATCAAAACATTGAATTGGTTACAATTTAGGTTAACTTGAATTTAATGTTTCAATCAAATTCTTCCATGTTTTCCTCGTGCACCTCATATACCTAAAAATACTAAAAATATTCTTCTAATATTTTCAATTATAAATGTAGAATCTCCAGACTTCTCGTGTTATAGAATTCGGAAGTAGAAATATGTAATAATTTTTGTATTTTAGGATTGAGAATAGAAAGACTGTATTTTGTAATTTAGAATAGAAATTTATTTGATATTTTAGAATTATCCTCTCAGTTATGTAATCTTAAATATAAAAATTGTATTCTAGATTCCTAAAATCTAAAATCTAAAATAATTTTTATATTTTAAATTGTATAATATAATATAATTTATGTACTTAGATTATCTAATTCAGATTTTTGTATTTGTGTTTCAAATCGTAAAATATAAATTTGTACCCTACTGAGCTTCTTGGACGCCCTCTCCACAAACTTTAGAAGACTGTTTCTTTATGCATCTCAATAAAATCTTATACTTTTAAAAGATCGTTATGAAAAAAATTTTAAGTGTGGATGGATTTATGGTGACTTCTAGATTAGTTTAATCTAAAATAGAAAATTATATTTCGAAATACATTTTTTAAATTATAATTTGAAAGGTATTACAAGATTTGGAAATGATTTTTAAAATCTGAAAATAGTTTTCAAAATACGGAAATGATTTCTAAAATTAAAAAATAATTTTTAGAATCTAGAAATGATTTTTAAATTATACAGTCCGAAAAATATTTCTAAATTATATCGTTGGAAAGCTATTTTCAAATTTTAAAAATTATTTTTATATTATGAAAATCTTTTCTAAATTCAGAAATATTTTTTGAATTGTATAATTCGAAATATCTTTTTATAAAAATTACTTTTAAAAATATGAGATGAAATGACGGAAAATATTAAGGTTATTTTCTATATTTATTTTAAGGCATTTCTATCTTTTCATGATATCTATGGAGATGCAGAAGAAGCCGTCACTAGCCTGTGCTTGACAATTGAGATGACCATGCCTCTTCATTTCTTGGGCCGCGTTTGAAGTAGCAGACATCTTCCATTTGAAACTCATTGTGTGCAGAGGTGTGGCCATAATTGTAGATTAAGGAAGCCTCGAGAGTGGTTCTAGCTCTAGGGTTGCAGCTGAGAAGATGAAGAAGATAAAGAGGAGGTATAATGGTAATTTTTCTTCGTTCATGGGTACAGGAGGAAACCATGGAGGTGCAATAAGAAACGTGTGTTTTTCATTAGCTATTCTGGTTGATGTATCCTGCAAACAAGAAGATTAGATCTCTACATATTTGGTGCCTTGAAACCGCAAGAGATATTTAGATTCAATTAAAGCAACTAAATTTAGTATCTTTATTGGAAAGAAAATGTTGAATGAATCCCTTTTAGGCTACTACTTCCTTTTTCATTCAAGCATCTTGAAAGCGAGGTAAGAGAAATCTAATCACTAAACTTTAATAATATATAGATGGTAAAAAGGTTACGAATATCATATAATTGAAAAAAATGAAAAATAATAATAAAATTTGAAATAAGGAGTTTGTGCAGGATTTAACATGAGTATAAAAACATTGTATAACATATAATAGAAAGAAGAAACATAAATAACCGGCAACTTCGTACTAATCATTGAGAATCACTTCAGTGCCTTGGGATATTACTCTACCCATTTTACTTCCGGAAAATGATATTTTGACACTCCTTTTTCTCTTACCTCCATTTGACATTCCGACGTAACAGTGTCGTCCTGCGTGACAAAGAAAGAGAAACACAGATGGTTTTCTGCTTACGTGGTTCATGTTTGTCTTTTTGCAAAGGGTGTCTTTTGTCATTTGCCATTTGAAAAATGCAGGGCAATTTGAGAGGGAAAAGCAGATCTCATTTTCTCATTGCACTCATTAACCCCGCATGCTCTGGAGGAGAGAGAACAGAGGAAATAGCAAGATTCGCATTCCTTCTGTAAGATTCACATTCCTTCTGCAAGATTCGCCTTCCTTTTCCCAACCGTCGAAGCTTTACTGTTTGCATTGGTGGTATTGGCCCTAAACCCTAAGCTTTTTTGGTATGAAACATGCTTGCTGTGTGTCGATGTTTGCTTCGTTTAAGGTTTAGGGTTTGTTCATATGATTTGGTTTTGCTTGCTAGTTATGCATATATGCGAAAAATGAGATCTTGCTGTGTTCTGGGTTGCTGGTGTCGATGTTTGCTTCGTTTACGGTTTAGGATTTATTCACATGGTTTGATCTTGCTTTTTGGTTATGCCTGTACACGAAGAAAAATGGTTTGTCGATGTGTTCTGGGTTGAAGGTGTCGATCTTTGCTTCGTTTACGGTTTAGGGTTTATTCACATGGTTTGTTCTTGCTTTCTGGTTATGCCTGTACGCGAAAAAAATTGTTTCTTGATGTGTTCTGGGTTGATGGTGTCGACGTTTGATTCGTTTATGGTCATGGGTTTGTTCACATCGTGTATGTTCCAAAACTAGACACAGCGAACCACTTAGGTGAACTGAGCGAACCACTTAGACATTCCACCCCTGAGACATATTTGTGTGTTCCAAAAGTACACACAGCGAACCACTTATTTGAATCGAGCGAACCACTTAGACATTTCACCCCTCAAACAAATGTGTGTGTTTCAAAAGTACACACAGCGAACCACTTATTTGAACTGAGCGAACCACTTAGTGATTTCACCCCTCAGACAAGTCTGTTTGTTCCAAAACTACACAGCGAACCACTTATGTGAACTGAGCGAACCACTTGGTGATTTCACCCCTCAGACAAATGTGTGTGTTCCTAAATTACACACAGCGAACCACTTATGTGAACTGAGCGAACCACTTAGTGATTTCACCCCTCAGACAAGTTTGTGTGTTCTTAAACTACACACAGCGAACCACTTATGTGAACTGAGCGAACCACTTAGACATTCCACCCCTGAGACACATCTGTGTGTTCCAAAAGTACACATAGCGAACCACTTATGTGAACTGAGCGAACCACTTAGACATTCCACCCCTGAGACACATCTGTGTGTTCCAAAAGTACACACAGCGAACCACTTATTTGAACTGAGCGAACCACTTAGACATTTCACCCCTCAAACAAATGTGTGTGTTCCAAAAGTACACACAGCGAACCACTTATGTGAACTGAGCGAACTACTTAGTAATTTCACCCCTCAGACAAGTTTGTTTGTTCCAAAACTACACAGCGAACCACTTAGGTGAACCGAGCGAACCACTTGGTGATTTCACCTCTCAGACAAGTCTGTATATTCCTAAACTACACACAGCGAACCACTTATGTGAACTGAACGAACCACTTAGTGCTTTCACCCATCAGACAAGCCTGTGTGTTCCAAAAGTACACATAGCGAACCACTTATTTGAACTGAGCGAGCCACTTAGACATTCCACCCCTGAGACACATCTGTGTGTTCCAAAATTAGACACAGCGAACCACTTAGGTGAACTGAGCTAACCACTTAGTGATTTCACCCCTCAGACAAGTCTGTTTGTTCCAAAACTACACATAGCGAACCACTTATTTCAACTGAGCGAACCACTTAGTGATTTCACCCCTCAGACAAGGCTGTGTGTTCCTAAATTACACACAGCGAACCACTTATGTGAACTGAACGAACCACTTAGACATTTCACCCCTCAAACAAATGTGTGTGTTCCAAAAGTACACATAGCGAACCACTTATTTGAACTGAGCGAACCACTTAGACATTCCACCCCTGAGACACATCTATGTGTTCCAAAAGTACACACAGCGAACCACTTATTTGAACTGAGCGAACCACTTAGACATTTCACCCCTCAAACAAATGTGTGTGTTCCAAAAGTATACACAACAAACCACTTATTTGAACTGAGCGAACCACTTAGTGATTTCACCCCTCAAACAAGTCTGTTTGTTCCAAAACTACACAGCGAACCACTTAGGTGAACTGAGCGAACCACTTAGTGATTTCACCCCTCAGACAAATGTGTGTGTTCCTAAATTACACACAGCGAACCACTTATGTGAACTGAGCGAATCACTTATTGATTTCACCCCTCAGACAAGTCTGTGTGTTCCTAAACTACACACAGCGAACCACTTATGTGAACTGAATGAACCACTTAGTGCTTTCACCCCTCAGACAAGTCTGTGTGTTCGAAAACTACACACAGCGAACCACTTATTTGAACTGAGCGAACCACTTAGACATTCCACTCCTCAAACAAATGTGTGTGTTCCAAAAGTACACACAACGAACCACTTAGGTGAACTGAGCGAACCACTTAGACATTTCACCCTCAAACAAATGCGTGTGTTCCAAAAGTACACACAGCGAACCACTTATTTGAACTGAGCGAACCACTTAGACATTCCATCTCTCAAACAAATCTGTGTATTCCAAAACTACATACAGCGAACCACTTATCTGAACTGAGGTAACCACTTAGCTGCTTGTGGGTTCTCGGATGTCATGCTTTAGGGATAAACTTAGGATTCCTAAACAAATATTTATTTTGGGTGGTGATCTTCACGGGCAATAGTACCATACAGTTGCTGCTGCAGTCTTGTTGGACTGATTTTGCAAAGACTATGACTTGAAAGCAGGAAATGTATGTGTGTTTGAAAAAATTACAAAGGCATGGTTTTGGTTTGAACCTCGTTATTTTTCTATCATATAGGCCAGATATGAAAATAACATCTCTAAATCGCAATTCCTGTCTTCTTAATTTTCTCAAATACACATACATTTCCTACTTTTAAGTTATTGTCCTTTACAAAATCGGTCCAACCAGACTTCAGCAGGTATTTTGTAGTGTTACTATTTGACGAAGTGAGGTATTCATGCCAGCTTGTTTCTTTAGAAATCTAAATACTAACTCTGCTAAGTAGGTTTTGGTGCTTGTGGGTTCTCGGATGTCATACTAAGTGATACACTTAGAATTTCTAAAGAAATATTTATGTTGGGTGGTGATCTTCACGGTCAATAGTACTATACAGTTGCTGCTACAGTCTTGTTGGACTGATTAAAAAGCCATGGACTGATTATGTATGTGTTCCAAAATTACACTTATCTGAATTACACACAGTGAACCACTTATGTTAACTGAGCTAACCACTTATCTGGGTTTCTATTATTTTTTTTTGTTCATTATATTGTACTATTGAGTAACAACGTAATTTGTTTATTGACATGTGTTATGCAAGCATAACAATGACAACAGCTCAAAGTTCCGGATCGAAGGTATTTGTCCATATTAATTAATTAAAAATTCTGATAACTTGTACTTTTTTGGTATA
>Ga0209489_101918_pt1 | contig 42776 bp, 22 predicted proteins | sample SiratrowhiteBW_FD_187527 | JGI IMG/M metagenome (GOLD analysis project Ga0209489, IMG submission 187527) | Root nodule microbial communities of legume samples collected from California, USA - Siratro white BW (SPAdes) (version 2) | ecosystem: Host-associated > Plants > Roots > Nodule | place... | reverse complement strand
TTTTTTTTTTTTTTTTTTATACTTTTCTTATATTAATATCTAAAATGAAAAAAAAAGTTTATTTATTAAAATGGACAAATCTTACCATTTAGATAAGTATGATTTGGTTAAAATAAAAATGAAATGTTGACCATTTTAATTAATAACATTAATTAAAGTTTTTTTAATTATTTTTTAATTATTTCATATTATATTTGTTATGATTTAACTATTAAAATAATAATAATAATAATAATTATATCATATTAATTAATATCTTTAATTGAAATCGTTAAAATATTATTTTAATTGATCAGTTTAAAATTATGTCTATCTTAAAATTATGTCTATCTAGTTCACAAAATTTATCTATTTTAATAAATAATTTTTTTTTACTTATTTTAAAGATTAATATAAAAAAAGTAAAAAATGGAAAAAAAAAGTTACATTGAAAAAATATTGTCGGTGATATAAATATCTCTTCTCCCAGAGTTACCACCGAACAGTTATTGTCTCACTGGAGTATGAGAAGGGCACTTCATGATCCTATTTATTGAGTTGTAAAGAACCATTTTTCTGAAACAACTTATAGAGATTGCTACCACAGCACAACCATGAACTGTAGGAATCTGATTTATGCATTTGGGTGGTTCAATCTGTGTGTGGCATGTACATTCATTCAAGTCTCATATGGGAAAGATTCCAACTTCAGCAAATGCTGGTTCCCAGCAATTTACAACTTTGGGGACTCAAATTCAGACACAGGAGCTGTTTCTGCAGCATTCACAGGGGTGAAGCCTCCCAATGGCATAAGCTTCTTTGGAAGCCTCTCAGGAAGGGCTTCTGATGGCCGTCTCATCATAGATTACATCAGTAAGCAAACCATAGTCTATACTCTATATTTTTCCTCACATATTCACAACCATCATAGATAATACACTTAACCCTTGTTTGGATTGTCATGTTGTCTGCTCACATACACAGTTGAAGAGTGTTTAACATTTGTTGAAAAGTTTCCTTCTAGTGTTAGTGTCCTAGAAATGTATGACATGTTAATACGTTATTCTACAGAAGTGTCAGTGTTTTATATCTTTTAGCATTATACCAGCATACTCATACTCTTAATTGTATGTGCTTTTTATTTAGTATGTATGAGTTAAATAGCCACCCTTTTCACTCATCTTTGATGAGATCATTCTAATCCTATTGGATACTCATTTATTGGACTATGGAAGTTCTAAATTTCTTATGTGCGTCTCTTTTTTGTGGGGATGTGTGTGGATATATGTAGCTGAAGAGTTGAAGCTGCCATACCTGAGTGCATATTTGGACTCAGTAGGATCAAATTACAGGCATGGTGCAAACTTTGCAGTAGGAGGCTCCTCTATTCGGCCTGGTGGCTTTAGTCCATTCCCTCTTGGCCTTCAAGTGGACCAGTTTCTACAGTTCAAGTCTCGCTCAAACATTCTCTTCAATCAGCTTTCTGACAACAGTTTGTTTCTTTTCCCCTCTGCATTTTCTTTCATTTTTATGCGATTTTGTTAGCATGCTAATATCTATAGATATTGTTTCTGAGTTCAAACAAGACTTGTGAACATCCTGAAGCATAATCAGAATTTAATACAACAACAAAAACCTTGGTTCACATGGACTACACAACATCATTAACCTCAGTTGAAGACTAAATTTAGAGATATTATTTACTAAGAAATCTTTCTTAAACATCTCCAATTGGTCTCATTGTCCTTGTCTATAAAGCATAAAATCTATTTTCTTCACTAGCGCTTCCGAAAACCTTCTTGTGCACACGTTGAAACTATCTTGACCCAGTTTTTGACATATTTTCTTCAGTTGGTGTCATACCAATATTTCTTCATGTACAATCTTTTTTGTATTCTATCCTTTCTTGTGTAGCCACACATTCATCTTAATGTTTCTGGTTGCTCCCACCTTAATAATGTTGATTCTTAACGAGTGGAGACACTGAAGCTTGTAGCCATGTGATGTTTCCAGGGATAGAGCCACCTTTGAAAAGTACTCTTCCAAGGCCTGAGGACTTTTCCAGGGCCCTATACACCTTTGATATTGGACAAAATGATCTTGGCTTTGGTCTTCAGCACACTTCACAGGAACAAGTTATTAAGTCAATTCCTGACATTTTGAGCCAGTTCTTCCAAGCAGTTCAAGTAAGCATCCCCCGAAGCACTGTTGACATTATCAGATATAATAAAGCAATAAAAGTTGGTTCTGGAACTAACACTTGTAATGGCTACATTTCAGCAACTATACCTTGAAGGGGCAAGAGTGTTCTGGATTCATAACACTGGTCCAATTGGATGCTTGCCCTACAGTTACATTTATTTTGAGCCCAAGAAGGGTAACATAGATGCAAATGGCTGTGTGAAACCTCAGAATGAGCTTGCTCAGGAATTTAACAGGCAGCTCAAGGACCAAGTGTTTCAGCTAAGGAGAAAGTTCCCACTTGCCAAATTTACCTATGTTGATGTTTACACTGCTAAATACGAACTGGTCAGCAATGCAAGGAGCCAAGGTAATATTTAAGTCTTCTAAGTCCCACATAATTTAGGGAAATGCAATGTTTTGTCTTTAGGATACACTAAAATATATTTTTGATCATGATCTTACTTTTTCTTTCAATTTGGTTTCTTTTAGAAATTTTCACTGTAGTTCTTAAAATGTTTCTGTTAGATCAAGTTGGTCCTTCTATCAATTTACCATAGCAACTTGGTCAACTAGGTGACATATGCCAAACTGTAAGAGATGTGTCACTCTATATCCGTCTTTGTCACATTAGTCCAACATAATGTTACTGCAAAAACTGATGGAAATACCAATTTGGTTTAACATAAACACTTTAGGGAACTAAAGTAAAACATTTTAAACAAATTGAAAAGAAAAGAAAAGTTGAGAGACCCAAAATGTATTTTGTTCTCAACTTATTATTGTTCAATTAACTTCTATGCTTGATTTATGGCAGGTTTTATGAGTCCATTGGAATTCTGTTGTGGCAGTTACTATGGCTACCACATAAATTGTGGGAAGAAAGCCATAGTGAACGGAACAGTATATGGCAATCCATGCAAAAATCCTTCTCAACATGTCAGTTGGGATGGCATACACTACTCTCAAGCAGCAAATCAATGGGTTGCTAAGAGAATTCTCTATGGCTCCTTCTCTGATCCACCAATTCCAATTGGGCAAGCATGTTTCTAAGCACAGTTCATTCAGTTAATGTGTTACTAGCTAGCCACTCATATTGAGATAGAGAACCATACATTATTAGGGGCTTCACTCTTCACATTGTTATTTCAATAAACAAGGAGTTTGAGTAAGAACAATTGGGATGGCATGCACATAACATTGCCTAATTTATGCAGTGAAGGATTGGAATTTGGAAGACATATTTTGTTGTTCAGTGAACTTATAGTTTAGTGCAGTGCAGGTCCCTCTTACAGTTCAGTCCAAAAAGCCTTTTTGCCCCAACTGATATATATTGATTAAAGAATTTGTTCTTCAAATACATTATTTTATGCATAAACCGAGTAACATATCTGATGTGACAAATACACATGATATTGATATATTTAGAAGTGTATATGGAAAAATTTGTTTAAATAAATAAGATTATATCTCAAAGAATAAAAAATGTTTAAGCCTAATGAATATTATAAATTATCTAACCCAACCAATGAGATGTCCGTAATAAGAATTTGTGTTTAAATTCATATACTTCAAGAATACTTGTTTTTATTGTGTTAGGAAGTTAAAGTTAATCTTGGATTCAGGAAATTAAAAATATTACAATTTAGTTATTTCACCCAACTGAGTAACTGTGGGGGTGCAGGTTAAAGAACGGAGGAATTTATTTATTTAACCCAACTGTGGGGTGTAGATAAAGAATGGACGGTACAGAAAATAAGTGCCTCCCTTTCTTCCTTTAAGTATGAGTTGGGCTTGGCACAATGTTTTTCTGATCCACTTTTCGGCAATTGCTTTCTGCATCCCAACATTTATTTTCTGCATCCAATCATTTTTTCGAAATGACAGTGTTGTCCTTAACGGTTTATTGAAAGGAAGAAAATGAATGCTTTGATTGAACTGTTCCAACTTCACTTTGTCACAGTATGTGATGGTGTGGTTCAGATTGGAGGTAAGTAATTGTGAGTGTGTGAGGTTTATGGTTTTTATTTGAACTGTTCCAACTTCTCTTGAACCCCGTTCACGCCATTGCGCGATTGGAAGTTCCCACAGGAAGAGCTCCTTCGTTGCAGTACCCTTTACCAAATGTTGTCTAATTGAAATTACTGACTGCATATACTAAAATAGCTTAATTATCTTATGATAGCCAATTAAGTGAATAAAGAAAGTATGAGCATTTTGCATGAGTATAATATAATTCATGCAGAAAAGATATTTCTTACTTTATATTTTGAAGTTAGAGAATATCCAACCAATTAAAGCTCACTCTGCCATATAAAATCTTGGTTTCAAAATACTGTATAGCAACTCAGATGTCAGTGGTGATTCATTCAAAATACATCCATTCATGGATTACAGCTGTCAACATTTTTCTTATCACAAACATTCAACAATCATTGATTCATTGGGGGCTCTAAAAGGATTTGGATGTGTAACATCAATCAAAAAGATGTTCCACTGTCCTTAAAGTCAAGTCATCCTCCTTTGTAAAAAGGCTAACTACTCATTTCATCACTATACCATCCCTCCACTCAATCACTGTCTCCTAAACTTCCATTTCAAATTACACACTTCCATTCACCTCTCACTCCCTTTCCAACTCCTACCATGGCAGCCGAACTTGTTGGTGGTGCTCTTCTTTCCGCTTTTCTTCAGGTTGCTTTCGACAAGTTCACTTGTCCTCAAGTTGTAGACTTCTTTCGTCGAAGAAAACTTGATGAGAAGCTGCTCGCCAATTTGAACATCATGCTGCACTCCATCAATTCTCTCGCTGACGATGCAGAACTAAAGCAGTTCAGAGACCCACACGTCAAAGCATGGCTTTTTGCTGTCAAAGAGGCTGTCTTTGATGCAGAGGATCTGTTGGGTGAAATAGACTATGAACTCATCAGATGCCAAGTGGAAGCTCAATCTCAACCTCAAACCATCACTTACAAGGTATCAAACTTCTTCAATGCTACTTTCAGTTCATTTAACAAGAGAATTGAATCTGAGTTGAAAGAAGTCCTAGACAAACTAGAATATCTTGCAAGGCAAAAGGGTGCTCTGGGTTTGAAAGAGTCTACTTATTCTAGTGTTGGATCTGTTAGTAAGGTGTCACAGAAATTGCCATCAACTTCTTTGGTGGCTGAAAGTGTTATTTATGGCAGAGATGCTGACAAAGAAATGATCATTAATTGGCTCACATCGGAAACTGAGATTCGAAACCAACCATCAATACTTTCTATTGTGGGTATGGGTGGGTTGGGTAAGACCACACTCGCCCAATATGTATACAATGATCCAAAGATCCACGACGCTAAATTTGATAGCAAAGCTTGGGTCTGTGTTTCAGATCATTTTAATGTTTTGACCGTGACAAAAAACATTCTCGAGGCAATCACTGCCAAAAAAGATGATAGTGAAAATCTAGAAATGATTCACAACAAGCTGAAGGAAAATATTTTAAGAAAGAAATTTCTTCTTGTATTGGATGATGTTTTGAACTAAAGACGAGATCAATGGGAAGCTGTACAAACTCCTCTTAAGCATGGGGCTCCCGGAAGTAGAATTCTTGTGACAACACGTGATGAGAAAGTTGCTTCTATCATGTCGTCTGAAATGCATCGCCTAAAGCAATTGCGAGAGGATGAATGCTGGAAAGTTCTTGAAAAGCACGCATCAAAAGATGATAATGTTGAATTGAAGGATGAGCTAAAGGAGATTGGTAGAAGGATAGTTGAGAAGTGCAAGGGATTACCTCTGGCTTTGAAAACAATTGGATGCCTTTTATGCACAAAGTCATCTATTTCAGATTGGCAGAGCATATTGGTAAGTGACATATGGGACTTACCAAAGGAAGACAGTTAAATTATCCCTGCGTTATTTTTGAGCTATCACTACCTTCCTTCTCATCTTAAAAGGTGCTTTGCTTATTGTGCTTTATTCCCCAAAGATTACGAGTTTGTGAAAGAGGACTTAATTTTGTTGTGGATGGCCGAAAATTTTCTACAGTGCCCACAACAAAGTAGACATCTAGAAGAAGTTGGAGAATAATACTTTAATGATCTATTGTCAAGATCTTTCTTTCAACAATCAAACAGAGAAGGGTATGGAACAATCCTCATAAGGCATTTCATGATGCATGACCTTCTGAATGATTTGGCAAAATATGTTTGCAAAGATTTCTGTTTCAGGTTGAAATTTGATAAAGGCCAATGTATACCGAAAGCAACCCGTCATTTTTTATTTGCAGTCAATGATGTGAGATGTTTTGATGGTTTAGGAAGTTTAATTGACGCTAAAAGGCTTCGTTCTTTTCTTCCGATTACAGAAATTGGGAGAACTTACTTTGGTGATTTTTATTGGCAATTCAAGGTTTCGATATATGATTTGTTCTCCAATTTTAAGTTTTTACGCGTCTTATCTTTCTATGGTTGTTTGAGCCTTAAAGAGGTCCCAAATTCTATAGGTGATCTTAGACATCTTCATTCGTTGGATCTTTCGTGTACTATGATACAAAAACTACCTGACTCAATATGTTTGCTTTATAACTTGCTAATACTGAAGTTGAGCTTTTGTGGCCAACTGAAGGAGTTGCCCTCAAATTTCCATAAACTCACCAAATTGCGTTGCCTGGAATTTGAATGTACAAGTCTGACAAAGACGCCAATGCATTTTGGAGAATTGAAGAATCTTCAAGTACTGAGTACGTTTTTCGTGGATAGAAATAGTGAGCTCAGTACTACTACTAAGCAGCTGGGAGGACTGAATCTTCATGGAAGCTTATCAATTAATGAGGTGCAGAAAATTGTGAATCCTTTGGATGCATTAGAAGCCAATTTGAAAAATAAACAACTTGTGGTGCTAGATTTAAATTGGAAGTTTGACCACATCCCTAATGATACAAGGAATGAAAAGAAAGTACTTGAGAATCTACAACCTTCCAAACACTTGGAACGTTTATCAATCAGGAGCTATTGTGGTACACAATTCCCAAGTTGGGTATTCGATAATTCATTATCAAATTTGGTATTTTTACGTTTGGAGGACTGCAAATATTGCCAATGTTTGCCTCCCCTTGGACTTTTGTCGTCTCTGAATACTCTAATTATTGGAGGGTTTGATGGAATAGTGAGGATTGGTGCCGAATTTTATGGGAGCAGCTCTTCTTCATTTGTGTCCTTGGAAAGATTGGAATTCTGGAACATGAAGGAATGGGAAGAATGGGAATGTAAAACTACTTCTTTTCCACGTCTTCAACATCTTTATGTGTATAAGTATCCCAAGCTGAAAGGTTTGTCAGAACAACTTCTTCATTTAAAGAAGCTATTTATTGTTGCCTGTAATAAGCTCATCATTAGCAAAAACAGCAAGGACACATCCTCGCTTGAATTTTTGAGCATTAATGCATGTCCACGAGTGATTACTCCTGTTACCCATTACAATTTCCTTGAACAAATAGAGATTGATTGTTCCTGTCACTCTGTTATAATATTTCCACTAGATTTCTTTCCAAAGCTCCGTGCACTTGAACTGAGAAGGTGCCAAAAGCTAAGAAGAATTTCACAGGAGTATGCTCATAATCGTCTCAACAAACTAACAATTAATGATTGTCCTCAATTTGAATCATTGCCCAATATACAAATCCTGCTTCCGTTTCTTACTGAGCTGCAGATAATTAATTGTCCAAGAGTGGAGATGTTCCCAAATGGAGGTTTTCCACCAAATATTAAAGATTTGTCTCTTTCAAGTTTAAAACTCATCACCTCTTTGAGAGAGACCTTGGATTCCAACACATGTCTTCAAAGCTTGGTGATTGAAAATATGGATGTGGAGTATTTTCCCGATGAAGTTTTGCTGCCACGCTCTCTTACTTTTCTAGAAATACGTAATTGTCAAAATCTGAAAAAGATGGAGTACAAGGGTCTCTGCCTCCTCTCTTCTCTCTTACTTAGTAACTGCCCCAACCTCCAATGCTTACCAGAGGAGGGTCTGCTCAAATCCATCTCATCTCTTCAAATTTGGAAGTGTCCATTGCTCAAAGAGCGTTGTAAGAATCCGGAAGGTGAAGACTTGGGAAAGATTGCTCACATTCAAAAATTGGAGATTTGGTAATAAGATGAATCAAAATTAGATGCGGAGCAGTTTCCATTTGTCTTCGTCTTCTACAGGTGCTAATTTATTTTTCAAAATATCTCTCTACCTTTTCAATTACAATTTTCTCAACTTGCAAATATTTCACTCTGTAAGAGCCATTTACCAAACAACATAAACTCTAAGTTTTAACGGAGATGGTCATATGAGTGTTATTAATGGATTATTTGTTACTCCCACCCAGAGTATTTTCATAATGTCTATTATTTAAATTAGTTTTTGATTTTATATTGATTTTATATATTTTAGTGATTTGGTTGCTAATCATATTATCTTTTTTACAGTATTCCAATGTGAGTCTGTGGAGGAAGCAGAAGACACCCCTTCGGCAGGCAAAGGATTCTAAGCAATTCTTTAGGGATATTCTTCTTGACCCCTCATTCTACCTTGATGCAAGCCTTCGGAAGTGATGGTAACCTGTTATGCATGTTTTCAACCCTATTTCTTCCATAGGTACTTCAAAGTCTGTTTGTACCATTGTACGATGAAGTACCGAGAAAATAAGCAAAAGGGTTTGAAATTGTGACTGATACATCATAGAGGGAAATTGAAGTAAAGGGTGTTGTGAAATGTGAAATACTTTTAAACTTTCATTCTTAGAACTTCAAGTTGTATTTTTCTTCATGCTGTGGTTGGGAGTGGCATTGAAGCAGTGAGCATTACAAATAACTTTTACTTCTGACATCACAATTTTGCTCCTCAGATTTCCATTTATTTATAAAATTTGCAGAGGCAGGATTTGTGTCGCCTGTCACCTGACATGTAGATTAGGTATGTAAAGCTTGTGTAATTATTGAACTGTGAAAAGGTATGCCTGTTTGTTAATGGAAGCAACATTAGATATTTTATAAATACATTTTAGATATATGATCTGTATATAAAGTCGTCTAGTTTTCCCATTGATGTAGTATGTTCATACATATATATACATATATATATATATATATATATATATATATATATATATATATATATATATATATATACATATATATATATATATATATATATATAATATAACCATTGTCTCCTCATCAAGTTTCTGCACTGCATGGATTTTACTTCATGTCAGAAGAAATGTTCTCTTATTGGAGTTAACGTTAGTATTGTTGAATATTTAATCAAGGGTCTTCCCTCAAGAGGTTTGGAGAAAAATGCAATGTCAACTGGATCTATGGGAGATTCTAAGAATGTTTTGTACTTGCCGACTGAAAACACACGAAATATCTCGAGACTAATGACTTCATATATGAGAAGTGTCTTCACATTAAACTTAATGTTCTCGACCAACCTAGGTATTAGTCAGACTATCTTGAACAATCTTTTGGAGACATTAGCTAAGAATGCACACCTAACAACTCTAATTTTCACCTAGCTAAGAAATCTTTTGGGATATCATGTGGCAAGTAGAAATTATATTTCACTTTATTCCTATTTATCTTCCATTACATATATTTATCTTCTCATTTGTTTTAGAAAACTATAATCTGTTTCTACCAATGTGTCAAGATCTGATAAAGAGAAAACAAGGGTTTGAAATTGGATCATCAGATGATGCGTTACCTAAACAAGTCCAGGGCAAACTACTATATCTGATGTAGAGATTGAAGCAATGGGAGTTGTGAAATGTGAATGTTTCGGAGCATACATTCTTAGGAATTGAAATTGTACATGCTTTCTTACTGAGTTAGGAAATAGCATTCAAGTTCTTTTCTAGCAATGTACCATCATATTATAAAGAGAGAATAAGTTCAAGGGCCTGAAATTGTGTTATCTGAGCATGAGTTTCCTATACAATCCTGGGCAAACTCCTACATCTGAGAGGGAAATAAATAAAGGATGAGTGAAAGGAAAATACTTTTAAGCATTAATTCTTAAACATGTATTGGTTTTCTAGCTGATTTGGAAAGTGGATTGAAATAGTGAGCATTGTTAACAGTTGCTTTCCCTCTTTGGATTTCCATTTGTTCATAAAATTAGCAGAGGAGAGATTTCAGTAACTAACCTGATTAGTAAAGCTTGAAATCTTGAACCAAAAAAGGCACATGTATTTGTTAATGGAAGAAGCTTTACATATTTTACAATATATTTTATCTGTGGCAGCATAAAACGAAACCAATTTGTCCTCGTCAAAAGTGAACTCAACTATTATGAACAAAAAAAATTGAAATGAACTATTAGAGACTTCTAAACTTCATTTTTCTAACTGAACTGTTTTGCTGAACCTCTTCATTGGTCTATTTGCCTCTAAATTTGCTTTTCAAGAAACACAATAGAACGCACTTTTCTGCAATGCACGCTACTGTTTCAATTAATTATGCCACAAAAGTCATGAATATAAAACCAAGACAAATAGATTAAATATTATGCAAAGTACTAAGCCATGTACCAAATACTATTGTCAGGCTCTGATAATCCAGCATGCTATAATTATATAAACCAATGAGATGTCGGTAATGTGTTTAAATTCATGTACTTAAGTTAAAGTTAATCTTAGATTCAGGAAATTAAAAATAATTATAACAAAAGTCATATTTGGTCCTTATTTTTGTATATGAATTTTTGTTTATGAAAATACAAAGGCTGATAGAACAAAATTCTATAAATAAGACAAAAAAAGGAGGCGATTTATTTTTTATAAACTAGAAAAGAGTTCTTGTTTACAGGATTAAAAACATGTTCAATTTTTAATTTTGTTTTGTTGATTTTTTTGTTATTCCTTTTGTACTTTTGTCCTTTGAAATCAAATGTGGTTATATTCCCTTTCTGGCAATTGGTTCCTTGCGCCTTCACAATTTGCAAAAGGATTATGTTATCCTTTTTCAAGGGGACTTCTGAATTAGTTATTTTAGAAATTTTTTCTACATCACAATTTGTTCCAACTTCTCTTGAACCCCGTTCACGCCATTGCACGATTGGAAGTTCCCACAGGAAGAGCTCCTTTACCAAATGTTGTCTAATTGAAATTACTGACTGCATATACTAAACTAGCTTTATTATCTTATGATACCCAATTAAGTGAATAAAGAAACTATGAGCATTTTTCATGAGTATAATATAATTCATGCAGAAAAGATTTTTCTTACTTTATATTTTGAAGTCAGAGAATATCCAACCAATTAAAGCTCACTGTGCCATATAAAACTTTGGTTTCAAAATACTGTATAGCAACTCAGATGTCAGTGATGATGCATTGGAAATACATCCATTCATGGATTACAGCTGTCAACATTTTTCTTATCACAAACACTCCACAATTATTGCTTCATTGGGGGATCTAAAAGTATTTGGTTGTGTAACATCAATCAAAAAGATGTTCCACTGTCCTTAAAGTCAAGTCATCCTCCTTCGGAAAATAGCTAACCACTCATTTCATCACTATACCATCCCTGCTCTAAATCACTGTCTCCTAAACTTCCATTTCAAATTACACACTTCCATTCACCATTCACTCCCTTTCTAACTCCTACCATGGCAGCAGAACTTGTTGGTGGTGCTCTTCTTTCCGCTTTTCTTCAGGTTGCATTCGACAGGCTCGCTTCTCCTCAACTTTTTGACTTCTTTCGTGGGAGAAAACTTGATGAGAAGCTGCTCGCCAATTTGAACATCATGCTGCACTCCATCAATTCTCTCGCTGATGATGCAGAACTAAAGCAGTTCAAAGACCCACACGTCAAAGCATGGCTTTTTGCTGTCAAAGAGGCTGTCTTTGATGTAGAGGATCTGTTGGGTGAAATAGACTATGAACTCATCAGATGCCAAGTGGAAGCTCAATCTCATCCTCAAACCATCACTTACAAGGTATCAAACTTCTTCAATACTACTTTCAGTTCATTTAACAAGAGAATTGAATCTGAGTTGAAAGAAGTCCTAGACAAACTAGAATATCTTGCAAGGCAAAAGGGTGCTCTGGGTTTGAAAGACTCTACTTATTCTAGTGTTGGATCTGTTAGTAAGGTGTCACAGAAATTGCCATCAACTTCTTTGGTGGCTGAAAGTGTTATTTTCAGCAACAGAAATCTGTTGTATTGGATGATGTTTGGAATCAAAGACGAGACGAATGGGAAGCTGTGCAAACTCCTCTTAGCTATGGGGCTCCCGGAAGTAGAATTCTTGTCACAACACGTGATGAGAAAGTTGCTTCTATTATGCAGTCTAGAGTGCATCGCCTAAAGCAATTGCGAGAGGATGAATGCTGGAAAGTTTTTGAAAAACACGCATCAAAAGATGATAATGTTGAATTGAAGGATAAGCTAAAGGAGATTGGTAGAAGGATAGTTGAGAAGTGTAAGGGATTACCTTTAGCTTTGAAAACGATTGGAAGTCTGTTACGCACAAAGTCATCTATTTCAGATTGACAGAGCATATTAGAAAGCAACATGTGGGACTTACCAAAAGAAGATAGTGGAATTATCCTTGCGTTATTTCTGAGCTATCACTACCTTCCTTCTCATCTTAAAAGGTGCTTTGCTTATTGCGCCTTGTTCCCCAAAGATTACGAGTTTGTGAAAGAGGACTTAATTTTGTTGTGGATGGCCGAAAATTTTTTACAATGCCCACAGCAAAGTAGACATCCAGAAGAAGTTGGAGCACAGTACTTTAATGATTTATTGTCAAGATCTTTCTTTCAACAATTAAGCACGGAAGGGTATGGAACAAGCCTCACAAGTCCTGAATTAAGCATCGAAAGGCATTTTGTGATGCATGACCTTCTGAATGATTTGGCAAAATATGTTTGCGGGGATTTCTGTTTTAGGTTGAAATTTGATAAAAGCCAATGTATACCGAAAGCAAACCGTCATTTTTTATTTGCAGTCAATGACGTGAGATGTTTTGATGGTTTAGGAAGTTTAACTGACGCTAGAAAACTTCGTTCATTTTTTCCGATTACGGAAATTTGGAGATTTTATTATGATTGGGAATTCAAGATTTCGATACATGATTTGTTCTCCAAGATGAAATTTTTACGCGTCTTATCTTTCTGTGGTTGTTTGGACCTTAGAGAGGTTCCATATTCTATAGGTGATCTTAAACATCTCACTTCGTTAGATCTTTCGAACACTAAGTTACAAAAACTAACTGACTCGATATGTTTGCTCTATAACTTGCTAATACTGAAGTTGAACTATTGTTCACGTCTGGAGGAGTTACCCTCAAATTTGTATAAACTCACCAAATTGCGTTGCCTGGAATTTAAAAATACAAAAGTGACAAAGATGCCAATGCATTTTGGAGAATTGAAGAATCTTCAATTACTGAGTACGTTTTTCGTGGATAGAGATAGTGAGTTGAGTACTAAGCGGCTGGGAGGACTGAATCTCCAGGGAAGGCTATCAATTAATGAGGTGCAGAATATTGTGAATCCTTTGGAAGCATTAGAAGCAAATTTGAAAAATAAACACCTTGCGGAGCTAGAGTTAACATGGAAGTGGGACCACATCCCTGATGATCCAAGGAAAGAAAAGAAAGTACTTGAAAATCTACAACCTTTCGAGCACTTGGAACATTTAACAATCGGGAGCTATTGTGGTACAGAATTCCCAAGTTGGGTATTCGATAATTCATTATCAAATTTGGTATTGTTAGAGTTGGTGAACTGTAAATATTGTCTGTGTTTGCCTTCCCTTGGACTTTTGTCATCTCTGAAGACTCTAATTATTGACGGGTTTGATGGAATAGTGAGTATTGGTGCTGAATTTTGTGGGATCTACTCTTCTTCGTTTGTGTCCTTGGAGAGATTGGAATTCGAAAACATGAAGGAGTGGGAAGAATGGGAATATAAAACTACTTCTTTCCCTCGTCTTCAATCTCTTTATATGAATAGTTGTCCCAAGCTGAAAGGTCTGTCAGAGCAACTTCATTTAAAAGATCTATGTATTGGTGACTGTGATAAACTCATCATTAGCGGAAACAGCATGGACACATTATCCCTTGAATTGTTGAGTATTCAGTCATGCCCATTTGTGAATATTCCCATAACCCATTATGATTTTCTTGAACAAATGTATATTCATAGTGGTTGTGACTCTCTCACAATCTTTCCGCTAGATTTCTTTCCAAAGCTCCTTTCACTTGTACTGACATGGTGCCAAAACCTAAAAGGAATTTCACAGGAGCATGCTCATAATCATCTCAAGGAACTGACAATTCAGTGTTGCTATCAATTTGAATCATTTCCCAGTGAAGGATTATCTGCACCGTGGCTACAAAGAATTGTAATTGAAGAATGTGAGAATTTGAAGTTGTTGCCAAAACGCATGCAAATCCTGCTTCCATCTCTTACTGAGCTTTGGATAACTGATTGTCCAGATGTGGAGATGTTTCCAGACGGAGGTTTGCCATCAAATGTAAGACATATGTATCTTTCAAGTTTTAAACTTATTGCCTCTTTGAGAGAGACCTTGGATGCCAACACATGTCTTCAAAGCTTGTCTATGGAAAACGTGGATGTGGAGTCTATTCCCGATGAAGTTTTGCTGCCAAGCTCTCTCACCTTTCTACGAATCTATGATTGCCAAAATCTGAAAAAAATGGAGTACAAGGGTCTCTGCCAGCTTTCCTCTCTCGAACTTATTCAGTGCCCCAACCTCCAATGCTTAGCAGAGGAGGGTCTCCCCAAATCCATCTCCTCTCTTGAAATTGTTGATTGTCCATTGCTCAAACAGCGTTGTCAGAATCCAGAAGGAGAAGACTGGGCAAAGATTGCTCATATTCAAGAACTGGATATTCAGTAATAAGATGAGCCGCAAGTTCAAAATTTATCTGCCTCTTCAACAGGTGCTACTTCTCCACAATATCTTTTCCGATTACAGTCTTGTTAGTTGCAAATATTTCAATCTGTAAATCTCATCGATAACATTTTCATAATATCTTCAACTTAAAATTTGTTTTTGATGAATCATTCATTTTTTTTTAAATAATAGTTTTTGTATAAAAATAAAACTGTTTTTGTTTATTATTAAAATTGTAAAACTAATATTCATATAGTGTTGATATTTCATATTTTATAATATTTTTACTTAATATATTATATGATTAAAGTAAAATGACAAGCTTCTTCATATAATATATCTTTAATACTTTTAAATATATTTCCAAAATTCTACCAAATCAAATAATATAATTCTTTTTCCAAATCAAACATTTTTTCTCACATCTTGTTTTCCTATTGTTATCTGATATTGCTTTTGAACAAAATTATAATTATGTTTTAGCATTGCAATTGGATTTGTTTATTACAAAATTTTTATTATTTTGTTGTTATGCTAAATTTCACATAGGATAAGTTTGATTTAAATGGTCAGTTAACAAAAATGATAACTTTAAATCTTTTGTTTAGACCCAAAAACATACATAAAAAGTACTAATGTATAGAAGAATAATATAGAAATGCTAAATATGTGAACAATATATAGAGTTATATTGATTTTATATATTTTAATGATTTGATTGCTAATCACATTATCCTTTTTATAGTATTCCAATCTGAGTCTGGAGGGAGCAGAAGACACCCTCTTGGACTGGCAAAGTATTCTAAGCAATTCATTAAGGATGTTCTTCTTGACCCCTCATTCTGTCTTGATGCAAACCTTCGGAAGTGATGGTAATCTTTTAAGAATGTGTTTCAACCCTATTTCTTCCATAGGTCTTTCAAAATCTGTTTGTCCCATTGTATGATTAAATACCGAGAAAATGAGTAAAATGGTTTGAAATTGTGACTCCTACATTAGAGATTAAGCTAGCTAATTGAATATCACATTACTTTCTAAGATTGTTAAGCAATAGATAAGTGGTATCGATGATTTTCGTGATATTTTGATCTCTCTATGACAAGTTGTGGAAACTTATAGATTCAGACCCTGCAGTTATATTACAGCGAAGACAGAAGACAATTATCTCTTTAAGCATCATGACCCTGAAGTCCTTGTAAATAACCTGTTTCTTGTAGTGCAACAATGTCTTTTCCTGAACATGGGGATATTTTAGAAATTACTATTCTCTTTTTAAGAGTGTTAGTTATCTGGCATGAAGCTTAGTTCAATCTTTGCAAATGGCCAGGGGGAGAAAGTTACTTGGATCATTGCATGTTTATGCACCCTTGCTTTTTGTTAGGTAGCAGGAAGATGGTCTTGTGAAGGTTATAGAATCATATTTATGTCACTATGAAGTTTATTCAAGTGTTCATTAAATTTTTTAGTTTTTTATTCATACTTCTTAGATTTTCCTTTTATCTTCATTGTCAACACCTATGCTTTTGTGTGGATGTGATAAGATTCTAGAATGGAACAAGTGAGAATGGTGAATCTGTATTGGTATTATGATGATAAGTTTCATACAAGAGATGAGAAGAGCTATAGCTTCATCATCTAGCTAGTACAGATGAAGAAGCAAACACCTTATCTCTATCCGAGTATGGATTTGGGCATATATGTAACATAAACACCTCAGCCACCTTCTGGCTACTTTGAATCGTTTTCAAAGCAGAAAAATGTGCATATTTTGATAGTCTATCAACTATGACCATTATAACTAAGTAACCCAAAGAATTTGGTAATCCAGTGATGAAGTCCATAACCACATCTTCCCATATCAGATTCGGAATGGGAAAGGGTTGGAGCATAGCTACAGGGGAACTACTCCTGGTTTTTGCCTGCTGACATAGGAGGCAATGTTGCACAAAACATCGAATGCCAATAGAATTCCCTTTGATTCTAATCATGGTTCTACCAATCCCAACATGCCCCCCAAAACTGTAATCACCTTAGTAATTTTTATTATTTTGTTGTTCAGCTAAATTTCACATTGGATAAGTTTGATTTAAATTGTCAGTTAACAAAAATGATAACTTTAAATCCTTTGTTTAGACCCAAAAGCATAAATGAAAAATACTAATGTATAGAGGGCTACTACAGAAATGCTATATGAGAATAATATGCTTGAGTTATACTGATTTTATATTTTTGAATCTATACATTATCTTTTATATCTAATATTTGTCATTGTGGTGGATGCTTTAGAACTTATTGTTCACAAATTCAGTTTATATCTAATAGCTTGAGGCGTTTTTGATCAAGTAGTTCAGCCAAACTTTGCCCAATCGTACAAAATTGTCATTAATTGTTAAGCTTGTTCTGTATTTGTTAAAGAATATTTCCTCTTTATAAACCTTTATGACTTCACTATTTCCAACATCTTCCCTGTCATGGGAGAGCTTCTTAAACTAGCAATTAGAATACATTACACACATATATATACATAAATGCAAGAGACACCTTCGATCAAATGCATTAGTAACTGAGCATAGTAAATTGTAGCTGATCCTAGCTATCTGATTGTAGAATTTCATTGAAGCAATATGATTAAGCTATAATTTATTGGAGATTTGTTTGATCTCTCAACTTTAATATAAAAGTGTAGCTCTACAAAATCTCTTATGCTAATGAATTATGCATCAATGGCTTGTCTAGTGATTTCTTTTGTTGGTTTGTTAATTTTAAATTAATGATTTGACTGCTAATCACATTATCTTTTTTACAGTATTCCAATATGAATTTGGAGGGAGCAGAAGACACCCTCTTAGGCTGGCAGAGGATTTCTGAATCCTACATCAGAAAGGGAAATTGAACAAAGGAGTTGTGATGTAAATACTTTTAAACTTCCTTTCTTAGAACTTGAAGTTGTATTTGTCTTAATGATGTGATGGGGAGTGGCATTGAAGCAGTGAGCATTGCAAATAGCTTTTACTTCTGACATTACAATTTTGCTCCTCAGGTTTCCTTTTATTTATAAAATTTGCAGAGGCAGGATTTGTGTAGCCTGTCATGTAGATTATGTATGTAAAGGTTGTGTAATTATTGAACTGTAAAAGGTATACGTGTTTGTTAATGGAAGCAGCATTATATATTTTACAAAACATTTTAGATATATGATTTGTATATAAAGTCATCTAGTTTTCCCATTAATGTAGTACATATATGGCAGCATAAAACAAAAACCACTTCATCAAGTTTCTGCACTGCATGGATTTTACTTTATGTCAGAAGAAATGTTCTCTTATTGGAGTTAACGCCAATATTGTTGATGTGAATATTCAGTTCAAGGCTCCTCCCTCAAGAGGTTTGGAGAAAATGCAATGTCAACTGTATGTATGGGAGATTCCTAAGAGTGTTGTGTACTTGCCGACTAAAAACACACCAAATGTCTGAAGACTCATGACTTCATATATGGTATTTGGCACACTATCTTGAACATTCATAGACATTAGCTAAGAATACATACCTAACAACTTTAACTTTCACTGGCCAGAAGGATTAAAAGAATATTTGGATGACATGTGATTAAAAGAACATTGAGTGACATGTAACAAATACTAATTATGTTTAACTTTACTTATTTATCTTCATATATATATATATATATATATATATATATATATATATATATATATATATATATATATATATATATATATTACTTAAGAAGTAGTTCGAAAACATAAATCATGATGAATAAATTCTTTTAAGTATTTGAAAAATCAATGAGAATATAAAGATTTTTCATAAACCGAGAAGTTAATAGTTCAGATAACCGTGCAATTATCTGATCTAAAGCTCAATTAATAGCCCAGAAAACATTTATCGTTAGATAATATTACAATTATCTAAATCCTAAGAACTGGTCTAGACGTGCATTACAAGGTAAGCATAAGATTTTGATATATGATGTCACTTACACCGACGGTTCTGCTGTCTGCAGAGTCATATTCATGGCTGTCACGTTCATACAACCCTTGACTATAACACTGGAACTTAAAAAGTATGGGTTGCATTGAATCTAAAACGTGGTTAGAAGGAACTGAATTTTCTAATGGGACGTTTGATGTAGCAGCAGCAGCAGCAGCGAAAATTATGTTTCAACATCCATATGTATATATAGAATTTTGAATTTCCACCATTTATGAATTCAATTATACAAAGAAAATTATGATAACCGAAATTTCTCCTTTTCACTATAGAAAATAGCATATATGAAGTAACTTCTGTGAACATCCTTTGGTAACAAACAATTGGACAGTGGAACCTACTTCCACTTTGTTATTGTTTCCTGGCCAGATTAGAAAACAATGATCAAAATGAGTAATTTTATATACAGCCACAGGTTTATAGGACCTTGATGCCATTGCTTTTTATGATCTGAGAGTTGGTGTCAAGAAGGGTTTCCAATGATCTTCTTGATCTCCTGTTCCTGGCCCTGCCTGCTTCTTTCAACAACTCTTCCAACCGACGTTTCTCATCATCCACATCAGGGTTTGCTGTTCCAAGCTTCTCTTCTCTCATGCCCACAACATACTCCAAAATTTCAATGGCATCATCCACTCTGCAAAACATCACGAAATAAACAAGAAATTTTGCAATAAGTGTTCTTGTAATGCAAGAAATAGGAAACAAAGGAGAAGAACAAAGTAAAAGTGACAATTGAAAATACCATCATGTTATTGGACATGAACTAATATTTAGACGAGTGAATATTATATACATCGACATTGCAGAGAATTTTTAAAATGTTATCCAATCACAAACTGTCATATATGGTAACTAGTAAGCTTATGGATTTTTCAATAACCACCTTAAAAATTATGCAGACGAATACTTAAATTGAACTCTTTTCAAATCAGAACAAGAAGACCAATAGAGAGAGAATATGTTACCTTCCCATTGCATCATAGGTTCCTGCTAGATTGCTACAGACTCCTAAGGTGTCTGGATGATATGGACCATACTCTTTTTCCAATATAGTTTTGGCCTCTTCAAACAGATCTGCTGCCTCATTTATAGCATAACACTGCACACAAGCTAGGCCCATTTGGTTCAAAGCAATGCCAAACAGAGCAGTTTTCTTCTCTCCGCTGGCACGAAATTTGGCAATGGCACTTTTGAAGATGTTGTAAGAGTCAGAAAAGTTCCCCAGCATGTAATACATAACTCCCATTTGGGCCTCAATTCCTGCAACGGTGCTTTGTTGACCAGGAGCATTGACATATATCTTCAAGGCCTTTTTGAGTAACTTCAACCCCTTTTCCAAATCATTCATGGATTGATAAATGGCAGCAACATCTATCAGACCACTAGCAATCTCTTCTGAGGAGATCCCGGGCTTGATCTTCCCAAAAATTCTGAGTGCATTTTCACAGTAAGACTTAGCCTCCTTGAACTTCCCTATCTTGTGGTACAGATCAGCCAACCTGACATAGACTGAAGCAACTGTTGGATGATTCTCTCCTTTGGTTGATTTGAACACAGTGAGTGCTTTCTGATAAGAAAACACTGCCTCATCATAGCGAGCCAATGCCAAATAGGCATCACCAATGCTGCAATCAACTGAAGCCACATCTGCTTCATGGCCATTTGCAGCCATAGCCATGCTTGCCAAGACATAATGTTCTAGAGCAGCTTCATAATCACCCTTTGAGTCACAGATAAGCCCCATTAGTCTCCTATCCGCTGCTTCCTCAATGGAAGCAGGAGCCCCATTTCCCCTGTGAATATCAAGAGCCATTTGGCACAGCTTTTCAGCATCATCAAACTGTAGTGCCTGAACATGTGCCTCAGCCACATACCGACACGTCTCACCGAATCTCGGGTCTGTTTCCCCCAAGACCTGACCTTGAATCTCAAGACCTGCTGTGTAAAACAGTAGAGAATTCTCAATCTGCCCCATCATTGCATAAGTGTCACCCAATTGCATGCACCCTGCAAACTTAGCCAGTGCATGATCTTGGCCATCCTCCAACACAGGAATATCAATGGAACGCTCAAGAATGGGAATGGCCTCATTGTACTGTCCTAAATTACAGTATATTGTTGCCAAGACATGCAGGCACATGACCATATCTAAACTTGGTTTTCCATCTGCACAAATCTCGAATGATTTCAAAGCTCTAAGAGCCAAATCACGAGCTTTTCGTGGATTCTCCCCTGAGGAGATCATATCTCTTGTTTGCTTGAGCAAAAATGGTCCCAAGTCAGGATTGTCTAACCCTGCTGCAATACGCTCCTCAATCTCCCTCATACCAAGGTTCCTCCTATGCTTCCTGATGTGGTAAACACCATTTGCTTTTCTGACACCCTTTTCATTCTTCCTTGGAGTTGGCTTGGATGATCCTTCAATGACCCTGGTGGTTGGAGAAGATTGGCTGTTATTATCCTTATTTGAAGGTTCCTTGCCACGTGACACAACATCTTTCTCAGGTGTTGTGCCACTAGCATTGGCATTGAAGTGCTCTTTGTTCTCTGTAACCACCACCTCCTTTGTAATCTCCAAATCCACAATATCTCCAACTAGATGGCCCAGTTCTGAATCAATCCTAGACTCACCGTCATAGGAGTAGAAACTAGCCCTGGAAGGTGAGTGATCAGAGCTTCCCATTTCACACACATTGTGATACAATTGCTCAATTGAGGTATCCACCACCCCATCAATAGCCAAATCAATTGAATCACTCTGAATGCTTCTTGGACTCAGTGTGCTCCTTGGTGATGCCTGTTGAGCAAAGTTATCCTTATGGGGGGTATAACTCCCACTAGGTTCCTCTGCTGCACAATTTACATTGAATCCATCCATAGCTAAACCAGGCATTGAATGAACACAATAATCAGCACCTCACCTAAAATCAATAAGCCAAAAAAAGAAGTTAGAAATTGTTCAAAACAGGAAAGCAAAAACCAAAGTTTGCAATGCAACAATGTTTGGGGTCTCGTACAAAATCAAGAGCCAATTTTCACTTTTCAGGTGCAGACCCCAAAGCCAATGATGAGTTCACGGGTGCTAATAATATTTCAATAAAAAGAATGCTCCTGTCTTAGCAGAAACAGAAAAATAACCAAAAGCAAAAGGGAAATGAATCAAACTTTATAACCCATTACAGCAAACCAAAAAGAGAATAAAGAAAAGCCAAAAGCATCTAAATATATTCCATCCGATTGATTGCGTGACATTGCTTCTTCCCAGATGCTACATATGCACATCACATCACAATTCACAACACACCACAAAAAACGTTTTCTGAAATTCCATCAGTGTCAGTTATCAAACTCAGTACAACAAAAAGTAATGTGAAAGAACAAACACAGTCAAGAATCAAAGCCTTTGTTAAACTTCAGCACCAAACATCTCTTTGAGGATAACAAATACAGAACAAAAGGGTGTTTCATGTGTGATGCAAGGCATTAAATACAGAACCAAAGCAAAACAACACAATTGGGACAATGAATTGGGAGTTTGTGTTACTGTTACCTATAGTACTCTCCAAAGAATAAAAACCAAAACTTTGCAAACTCCCTTGTATGGGTGTTATGTTATGTACAGATGAAGAGATATGGGTCAACATAGCTGTACCATTTGTATTGGCATGCATTTATATGAGTGCATGTGGGGTGTGGAACAAGAGGGGTGTCAGGTAATGGAATTTTGAGCACATATGAAGGGCAAAGTTGGAATTGAGTTGAAATTATTGAGATTTTATAGATAATATGCATCATGATGTGTAAGAGTTGTACTTGCTCCTTGGAGTTGGAATGTTGAAGCAAAACCAAGAAGCTGACCTCTCTCCCACTCTTTCCCTTCATCTTCAACTTCAACTGCTTTATTATTCTCATAAAAGAATCCATAACTTTTCAAAGTATCAATTAAGGATTTTGCCAGGTAGATACATATCAATATATATATATATATATATATATATATATATATATATATATATATATATATATATATATATATATATATATTCTTGGTACATGCATTATCAATTATCAATCATGTATTAATTATTGATTGGTTTTTCTTAGGTGAAAAGAAATAGCTTAATTAGCAGGATCCAGAGCCAAATTAGACATGAAAAATAAATAATATGAATCATTGTTCCTTAAGACTAAATTGATTATCACGATGTTTGGCATCAAAGTCAACTATATTATTGATCATACTGAGTAAATTCCAAATATTTATTATAAGAATAAATGGTCAATAAATATTTGATAATTTACATCCAGAATATCAAATCAATAAACATAAAAATGTCTCACACCATCAAGTATACGAATCAATTCAATTATAGTGAAATTTTTCTAACTTTAGCAGTTTTAAATTGAAGTCTTTGATATACAACCTTGGGATATATTTAAAATGGGAATTTTATTTTATACAGTAATTTAATCAACTTAAGAAAAATCAGAGAAAATATGCGTGGTCCTTATATGTGGAAAATTTGACTCGATCTTTAATTTTGCATATATTTATTTCTTCTATATTTTACATTTTAAATAACAATTATTTTTTGAAAGTAGCTTAAACTATTTTGCACGGCCCTTAAAAAAAAAGATTATAGAGTCAAATGTTATTGAAAATGTTAGAGTTTCCTTTTTATTTTAAGAAAGAGATTGTTTTGTTGACTTTTTTATATTAGACATGGATTTTCTGTTTAAAATTTCAATAGATATTTTTTTTATGGAGATCTAATATTGGTATTTCGTCATCATTAAAAAATGAAAAAGAAATAAAAATTATAACTTATTTATTTATGGGTTTTATATGTATTAATTTATTATTTATTTAAGTATTGGAGTTGCAGTTGAAACGTAAGAACCATAGGTGGCGGTATTAACGGCTTTTGGAAGCGAAAAGACCAAGGGCAGAGGGAGATGGTAAAATCACTGAGCGGTTCCGTGTGAGGGGGTGAAAGTTGGGGCCGAAAGGGACACGTGGCAAAAGTAAAAGCAATGATTGGTTGGTTTTGGAGGAATGTGAGCGTCCACGTGGACCACATATCCAGCTGGTAACTGGTAAGTAGCAGTGATGGACCCCTCATACCAAGCCGCCAACGTGGGCCGGGCCCGGACCCACGGGCCCACTACCCAAAAGTTACATATTCCCTGATGAATATGACTTTTTGTTTTTTTTTTTTATTTCATCTAATTTGAACAAAACAAGATTGCATTATTATTAGAATTTAATTTGTTTTGATTTATTTTATAAAATATTATCAGTAAATTAATTTTTAATCAAAAAATAGTACATGTTAAAAGTTATTGAGATAAACTATTTCTCTCTATTATTAGGTTTGGAGAAGATGGATACCTATAATAATAATTATTCTTTCCTCCAACCACTAATTAATTTGGTGAGATTTAATTGAGTGAAAATAATTATGATTAATTTTAAAAATATAAAAAAATGGGAAAAAAATAGTATAAGTTAATGGCAAAGTTAATGTCAAATCAAATTAATCACTTTTTCTTAAAGGATGTGAAACAGTAGACAAATTTCTTTAAAAGTATTTAGTAGGTTGACTAATTTTTATATGAAGACCTAGTCGTTTAGTGGAGTTTATCTTTTTCAAACACTTTTTTTGTGTGTTAATATTTAATGTATTGCATATTTAGGATTTGAATATATATTTAATATAAAATAGTATATTATGTATTATTATGCATAGTGAATTTGTTAATTTTTAAGATAAAAATAAAGAATACATTGATATTATAAAGTTTTAAATGTTATCACTAGAAAATGATCATAAAGTTTAATTTTTGTGATAATGATCTTATAAATGGTTTGGAATGATTTTCGTTAATAAACAGTGTAAATTTATTTAAATTGAAATACACGACTATTAAACTCTTATTTTACATTTTAGTCCTGATTAACAGTGTAAAAACATTTAAACTCAAAATTTATTGATACCGTTGACTAAGTTAGAATTCTCTTTTACCAGTTGATCTCACACATTTGATAGCGATATAATTGGATTAATCTTTATATTCGTTCCTTATTATTGTGCCTAATTTTATAAATTACATATTCTATTTTAGTTATGAATTTATAAAAAATATTTTTTTTTAATTTTTAAAATTTTATTTTCACTATTAAAATATGCTAATTTAAAAAATATGTTAATGAAAAAAATATTTTGAAAGTTAAATATAAAAACGAGCCTATAACTTCATAAATTAAAATTACCAACAGTTACATGTATTCTTTTTCACTTTCAGTAAAAATTTATTAAACAACCATGATCATAAATAAGATCATCTATAGCCTAATAAATTAGCATAAATAATCTTTTTAATTACATTTTTTATTTAAGAGATTCCAACTTAAATCTTATTTTAAATTGTCGGACCCAGTTGTGTTGGTACTAAACTAACCATTTATTAGTATTTAATGATTTTCTTTATCTATGCAAATGAGAAAAATGATAGAAAATAATATGAATATTTTAGGTGAGAATTGTTGAAAAGGATGAAGCCAGTCAAGAGATGTGGATTTCGTGTTGACAGGTAGATAACGTGTTTTGAACATAATTTTTAATAGTTTGTGTTTCTTTCATTTAAAGATTTTCAATGACATTAAAGTTTACAAGGTGTATTTTTTTTTAATGATTTGTAAAAGGAAAAAGTTTTATGGAACCTACCTACATTAAGAGACAGCTAGATGATTCACTTGGAATTTTATGCTGTTTTTTTTTTTAGATAAAAGTTATTATTCAAATAATTATTGCGATGATTTCAGTTTTGAAACAGAATTCATAAAGTAAAAAAAAAAAATTGTCTGAATAATATAATAAATGTACTATTTTAGTTTTACCTATTTTAATTGTGTCAAATGGGTAGTTTAAGTATCATAAATGTCTTATTTATTTGTTTGGATCTGTCTAAATATTTCTTATCATTTAGGAGTTAAAGTAAAAAATTATTTATATACATTTTTGCTCTCTTCACCCATCAAAATGTCTTTCAAAAAGAATAAAATCACGATTAAACTGTTAAGTTAGAATTTTAAATAATTTAAGGGTTATAATATATAATATTTTTCTTTTATTTCTCAAACTTATATTTCCTTTTCTCTACCTTATTGTTAATTTAATTTCCATCATTATTTTCTCTTTAAATTATATTCAATTTATGAATGTTTATATCCTTTCTTATCTTTATTATTATTATTTTAGTTATTCAAATATTTTTTATCTTTAAGATTTTAATTTTTTGTTCACAGGGTTCTCCTTATTACTTCTTTTCTGACCTTGTCAAAATATCTATGCTAATATTTATTTATTTTTCTATATAGATTTAGAATTGAAAGATTTTCGTGATTTCAACAAGGTTTACCAAATTATGGGATAAATTTTTTAGAGGGTTCTATTTACAAGCAATTTATCGGTAATCTCGCTTCCAACCAAAAAACTCAAAGTAGTTTCATCAAATAATACCAAGTATTTAACTTAGATTTTAATTCTCAATAAATTTGATTTTGTTATATTATAGCCTTTTTTTTAGTTCATTAAATGATGAACCAATCTCACACGCATTGAATTTCAACTATTACTTAAAACATTAAATACTATGAAAAATGTAAGTTATCTTTGTATTTAATAACAATTTGGGTGTTCCAAAAATGATGTGTGCTATACCATAATGGCCAAGACAAAAATAAAATAAAATAAAATCCTCCCAACTAAGAAATAAAAGTAACTAACAAAAAAGATTGAAAAGGGTCTTCATTAAAAGCTCACAAAATGCACATTAATTATTGAAATCATTGGTGCAATTCATACACTAAAATAAGAGTTCATCTCCAAATGTATGAATGACTAAACCACCTAACCTAATTCACTAATATTCATCACATTCCACAATGCTCCAAACCATATTATAAAAAAGGGAAAGAAAAAATATTTTTCCAACCAAACATATATCAACCTTCTGTCTCAATTATAGAAAGCCATTGATAATTTTTTATTTCATCATATTATATAATTAGTTAATATAAGGGAGTGAATCCATGAAAAGTCAAAGGAACCAAATCAAGACAAAATTGGGGAAATCAAACCTTGTGACCCCATGACAATTTTTTACAATAATATTTGAGTAAAGTGTGTATTATGTCTCCTTTAATATTCGATTCAAACAGTTTTTATTTTTTCAAAAGAATTATTTTAATCATCTTATCATTTTACAATCAGTGAATAGTCTCTCACACTGACATTTCTCTTAAATTTTATAAAGAGGGCCAAAATTCACCTGTTCACAGATTTATTTATTTATTTTTAAATTAATGGACATATCTTGAATTTAAAAAAATCTAATAAAAATCAACGATTCATTTAAGTGACTAATCTTTTCAACAAATATTATTTACAAGCAGATATAGAAATATTAAATCTCTAATTACATGTTAAAGAATAACATTACCAATCAAATATAGTATAAGATGTTTCCAAAACCATTATCTACAATAATACAATAGCAGTCCAAATCAGTTTTTTAGCAGATATTTTTTTTCTTCTCACTTCACGTACTTTATCTTGTCATTCATGATCTAGGAGCAAATTAAAGACAAAATTAATTATCAATATTTTACAAAAAAAATGAAAAAACAAATAGTTATCTTTTTTTAAAAAATTAAAACAACAGTGATTATGAGACTAAAATATAGTATACAAGTTGAAATCAAATTTAACAAAAAATGAGAAACCTAATTACATTTTACTCATTCTTTTTATACACACACTAACTCAAATCTATACAAACTGATCCAGTGGTTAGGACTACTAATTAGTGGATAAGAAAGATCACAAGTCAATTAGTAACCAATTTACAAAGAACTTTAAGTGGCCCCCATTAGGGTTATGGCACAGATATGAATGTTAATTGAAGTTAAATAAAGACAAAGAAAACACCACCAGACATGAAAGGAATCTTCTGCTACTTTATTTTTTATTTGATAATATAGTATTTTTTTTGTTCTTTTTGAATGAGTTGTGACCTTAAAGAAATAAACAAGGCTATGAAGAAGCAAAGAGCTTCTTGTTTCTGGTGATGTATAATTTTTCATAGGGAAGTAGACGTAGGATCCACCAATTCCACAGGGAATCTTAAAAATGATACACCAACAAACAATCTTTCATTTCTTGTTCATATTTAACCTAATTTTTCTTCATGTCTTTAATGGGATGCCTCCTCCATAACCACTACCAAACAACACTATAGTACTGCCTTTACCTACTCAATTTTGTAAGAGAAACTTAGCAATGAAATCTTTGGAAAAAAAATATGTTTATATTAATATGTGTATATTATTCTAGTACTTTAAGTTTTGTTGTGATAATAATTTTATACCACTCAAATAATATTATTTCTAGTTGAAACAAATGTGGTTTATCAAAATTTAGTTTTATACAAAATTCTTCACTAATACAACTATTTATAATATAAAAAGAGCTTCTTAAAACTTCTTGAGGGATAAGATTATACGAAATTGATTAAATCAAACCAAGTATTTGTTTTGATTACTAAAAAAGCAAATTTATTTTTAATTGTCACTCAAAATAATTTCAGTGATAAAATAGAGAAAGTGTTTTTTTAAATATAAAAAATTTACAATAATTTACAGACACATAAACAAATAATTTTCTTAAGATAAACAAAATACAAAATATGTAGTATGGATGTAAAATTATTTAATTAAAAAAATATATGCTTTTCCCATTCATGATATTGGACGTTGCATTGTGATCAATACAATATATATACCTTGACCATCATCATCAGTCAAACTTCAAGACTTGTCATAACAAAATAAACTTTTCAACTTCTCCAACCATATAGAAATGACAACTAACTAATTTATTAGGTCATTTTACTATTTAATCAGCAATTTAAAGAATGGCATTCGATCATGTATAATTGATCCACATATCTCTGTGGAGCGTTAACCTTCATTTATACAAAAATACTTATCAAAATAGAAGGAAGAAATGACGAATTTAGTTTTTAAAATTCTACAGGTTCTTAAAATTATTATTTATTTTATTTCTTAATATAATAATAATAGTAACAACAACATATAGTGACATAATTTTAAAAATTTAAACAAAATTTCAAAGAATTTAGTGACTATATCAAGCTTTTTTAGGCGTAAAATTAGCATGACAGTGAAAATCTATTAAAGAAAAATGATACGTTGAAATACAATTTTAGAGACTAATTGACCATTTATTCTTTATCATGATTCTGCAATAAATCGACTTACCATTTATGGGCCTAATGGTGCGGCTAGCCCAATTTTAACGTTTTAGGCCGAAAACCTTAGTTTTTGTTTTTTAACATGATTGGGAGCGTTTCTTCATGCACCTCCATACTTTTTGTATTTTTCCAAATTGTCCTTCGTTAAACTTAAACCTCCATACTTTATTCTATTCCTGGCTGTTCAAAATTTTTCTTTTTTTGAGAAAATTAAACCTAATACATTAATTTAGAATTTATATAGTATGATTTATTTTATTTCTTTTAACCAATATTAAAATCGAAACATAAGTTATGAGACCAATAATTGAAGTAGGTTTTACCTCATCTAATTAACAAAGTCTTGTCTTAGACAACCAGAAAGAACAAATCTAATTTATTTAAGAAACTATACACATGCATTATCAATCTTTATTTTTCAGCAGCAAGGTTACTTTGCATACATAATCATAGCAATGCTGAACTTAACTAACTTAGAACACACTTTAAAATGTTCATTACTTATGATATGGTCAGGGTATGGGATAAACAACCACTTTTCCTGTGGCTCTTGAAGTTTCTAAGTAGGAAATGGCTTCAATAAGCTGAGAAAATGGCAATGGAGACTTGGCATCAAGTACTGGCTTCACTTGACCACTCTCAAAGTAAGGTCTCAATTTTTCCAAGATTGATCCTTTGGAAGTTAGCACAAAAACCAGTGCTGGTGGATATCCTGGTGGTACTATTGTCACAACTTTTCCACCTTCTTTAATGGCCTTAAAGGCTCTATCAGATTGCCCTAAAATATACAAAAGTATTTGTTTTTGGTAAGCAATTAGGGTTTCATGAGAAGCAATAATGATAATAGATTATCATTTTTAAGAGAGTGAAGTAATTTTAGTTTTTCATTGTTTTAAATTTAATTTTAACTTATTGGATATATATATATATGGCACATCTTGACACCGAACTATTATCATTTTGCTAATTGTAACATTAAAGTTTATTTATTTCTTTTCAAAAACACTTGTAACATTAACCTTTTAAATTTTCACATATTCTAATACAATGTATAGAAAATTTTTAAAAAATAAAATAAACTTAGAGCAATGTCGTTTTACAAATATTGGTAACAAAACAATCTTTTAAACTTTACATGTCATTATTTCATCATAGAAATTTGAAAAATCAGTAAATTGTGTGAAAGTTAAAAATTTCATTAAAATGTGAACAAAATTTACAATAAAATACTAATAGTTAATATTTGGGTTGTAAAATGCATAATTGAATGTTGAATTTTTAGATATTACGAAAAAATATATATATTACCCCATTTTTGTTTTATATTACAGCAGTTTAAACCAAATGAAAATTCATTGGCACAAAAGTCTCACCTACTGCATCATACACAAGATCATATTTTTGTGGAAGATCTTCAAAGTTGTACTTTGTATAATCAATAGCCAAGTCAACTCCTAACTTCCTTAAATGTTCAAGTTTGGCAGTGCTTGCAGTTGCTGCTATCATAGATGCCTTATAAACATGTTTGGCTAGCTGCAACCAAAACACACACACAGCAATTCATCATCTTAGTAAAGATATAAGTATTTTGACAGAGAGTAAACATAAAGTAATAGATATTTTACATTAATGTCATGGTAATGAAAAAATAACAACAAAATCCTTTTGAACTCATTCATGTGTTAAGATGTACCTGAATGGCATAGCTTCCAACTCCACCAGCTCCTCCCAAAAAAAGGACAGATTTGCCAGCAGAAAACTGAGCATGCTCAAAACCTCCAAGGGCAGTCTCAAGTGCCAAAGGAATGCTAGCAGCTTCAATGAAGCTTAAATTGGATGGTTTATGAGCCAACAGTTTCTCTTCTGCAACAGTATACTCTGACAAACTGCCAAGAATCTTCAGATTCGACACGCCTTGCTCGTTGATAACACCATATACTTCATCTACAACGTTAAATTTCCTTACTTCTCCTCCCACTCTCACCACTATGCCAGCAACATCAAAACCAGGCACAGTCTTCTCACACCATTGAGAAAAGTTTTAAATTGAAATTCTAATCAATCAATTATTTGCAGCCTTTCAGTCATATTACTCTTTCAGTTCCATTATATAAAGACAGTAAGTTTTAAAAGTTAAAAATTATATTAATTTCAGAAACTAAATTCAAATTTAAAGAATTTATTTGATATCTTCTGAATTTTAGAATATTTTATGAGGAGAAATAAAATGAATTATCAGAACAAAAAAAAGTAGAGGTGTTTTGTACATACAGGTAGATGAGGGTCAGTGTCCTTGAAATTCCCACGCATCCTCGCGTAATCGATTGGATTAAGGGATACTGCTATGACCTTGATGAGCACTTGATCATCTTTGAGTTGTGGTAAGGGCCAATTGGGATCAAACTTTAGAACATCAGCTGGTTTACCATGTTGAGAGTAGTACCAAGCTTTTGTGTGGGTTGGAATAGTAGAATCAGTGCTTGATGCAGCTTCTGCCATATATTAGATCTTTGAAGTGATTAGTAAGAGATTCGGAAGAGATTAAGAGAACAAGGAGAGATGAAGATGAAGTTCATAAAGGCAAAATTTATAGGCTCTAATTTGATGCAAAATTAGGAAATCATCATATATATAATATTCATTAGAGAACTTGTTTTCTATTGTATTTGAAATTTTGTGATTTTCTTGCAATAATCATTATTATTTAGGAGTTAACTAGTTCCGTATTTGGCTAGCTCCTAAAAATGAGTGCAGACATAAAAAAAAAGACTTAAACTCAACAAGATAAAACCAAAATGTAGAGACTTGTCCAGTAGAACCTTGCCCAGAAAGATTATGTGTGTGTGATTGGTTGCGACGTCATGCATGATGTGTTACTGTATTAAACTTTTATTCAAGTTTCATTGAATTATTCATCCTCGTACCAAACCTAACTTTGAGTTGAATAATTCATTAAAACAACAATTTTTGTTTGGGTTTATTGCTGCCATATATGTTTGGTTCGTTCTGAATGTCATGCACGATGTATACCATTTTTGTTTTGCATTCGACTTTTTTTCCATGAGTAATTGAACTATTCCTATCCAGTCAACGAGTATTTAATTAGTGGAATATACTTTTTATAATTTTATTTGCTCGCATTTAGATTCTTTTATTTGTTTAAAGTATCTTATATGAAAATTGTATCCAATAAATAATAAAAATATATTTTTTTTATCGGTAAAATATACAGATGATATACTAAAATATATTGTATAAAATCTAATATTGCTTCCATTAACAAACACGTATAGTTTTACAGTTTAATAATTACGCAAGCTTTACATATCTAATCTTCATGTCAGGCGACAGGCTACACAAATCCTCAAATTTTATAAATAAATGGGAATCTGTGAGAAAAATTGTAATGTCATTTGCAAAGCTCACTGCTTCAATGCTGTCTCAACAATGGACATACATTGACGTTTATTAAATTTCAACCTGAAACAAAAATTCCAAAAACATATTTTTTCAAATCATTTAATTGTAAAGTTTTTATTATATAAAAAATACGAGATGTTATAACAAACAATTTATCGATAATTTCACTTAAAAAAATATGAAGAAGCCTTATCAACTTCATATATATATATATATATATATATATATATATATATATATATATATATATATATATATATAATGGTTTGTATTAACTGAAAGGAGAATGGACTCTCTTCTTAATATTAACATTCTTTAATCCAAAAAATTGGAATTTAACAATTTCTTAATTATATTCTTCTATTTTTTAAAGTTTAAATCGTATAAGAATAATAAGTAAAACTATTACTCTAAAATGACATTTTTTTATGAAGAAAAATATCAAATTAACTTTTCCAATTACGAAATGTAATTTCTACTACAGTTATGACATGCTCTCTTATACGATCATCATACAGTAAATTTACATTTTATGAATATTTTAGAAACTCTAACGATTTTGAACACAATTCATTGATTTTGATATTTCTCTCTGCAATGTCAACACATCCAGGTTAACGCTTAATTGTCATTTCCATGTGAATGTTTATGTTTAATATTGGATATAAATTAATGGGTTTAATAAAATCGGACAATATCGAATAATAAAAAGATAAAATTCGTGAAAACATAGATAATTTCCAAAATGATGACAATAAAGAAACTCAAACTGGAATTAAGTAAATTTTCGTCATAAAATAATATTAAGTATTTAACTTTGATTTCAATTCTCAATAAATTTGATTTTGTTATATTATAGACTTTTTTTAGTTCATTAAACGATAAACCAATCTCACACACATTTAATTTCAACTATTACTTAAAACATTAAATACTATGAAAAAAGTAAGTTATCTTTGTATTAAATAACAATTTGGGTGTCCAAAAATGATGTGTGCTATACCATCATGGCCAAGAAAAATAAAATCCTCCCAACTAAGAAATATAAGTAACTTAAAAAAAAAAAAGATTGAAAAGGGTCTTCAGCTCACAAAATACACATTAATTATTGAAATCATGGCTGCAAATCATACACTAAAATAAGAGTTCATCTCCAAATTTTTTTTTTATCCGCAATAACAAATATAATAAACAAAAACACTTTAGGGATGTTACAACCCTTATACAAAATAATTATCGTTTACTCTGCTTAGTCACGATAAAAACATTACAATGACACAACTTCTCCAATTTTTAAATCTCCTCATCAGTGTAAAGCTTGCAATTCATCCATATAATATAATATAGCTCTTTCATCCTGTTTTCCGTTTCTTAAGACTTTATCTATAGTTGTATATACATGTTGCTTTCTCCTCTATCATCAAGACTTGCTCATTCAATTCATGATGTTAGTGCTCTCAAGACAATTTCTATAGTAACCTATCGTGGTTCTTCTTGCTCTCCAGTGTTATTCTGCATATAATCAACAAAAACCTCCAATCTTCCAAAAGATTATGTTTTCAGATTTGTGCCACCAGTATTGGCTAGTTTCTCAAAGTTCCCGTGACGGAAAGTTAGTAGCACAGAGAAACAGTGATATATACATCCAACATAATGTACGAACTCTTCATATGACTTTTTATCCAACCAAAACAATTCAGGTTCTAATTTCGTAAGGATTTAATACACGTGATTGGGCAAAGGCACCAGTTCAAATATGTGAAACTCACCTTAGGTATCTTATTTGTTATCCAAACCCATGCCTTAACTTGGGCTAAGTTAAATACCTCCTTAAAGTCTTTCACCCTATTCCTGAAAATAATATCATTCTTATGCCTCCAAATGGTCCACACTGTTGCTACCCACATACATCTCCACCACTGATTTCCTTTCATACTAACACCTAACACCTGGGAGTCTAAATTGCTAGAAATGCTTCTTTAGTTTATTATGGTATACATTTGCTAAGCAAGTCCATTGATCACATAACTTCCACACTGTCAAAACATAATTGCACTCAAAAAATAAGTGTTGTATAGACTCCTCTCCCCGTCCACACATGATACACTGTTGGCTCAAGAGATTAACTCCTCTCTTAATGAGATTATCCCTAGTTGAAACTCTATTAATCAACATTTTCCAAACAAAGTATACAGCTATTGGTATAACTTTCGTTTTCTTCTTCAGAAAATTAAACCTAATACATTAATTCAAAATTGATATTTTATGATTTATTTTATTTTTTTAACCAATAAGTTTTGTTAAAAGAAATAGAAACAAAAGTTACGAGACCAATAATTTAAGTAGCTTTTACCTCATCTAGTTAACAAAGTCTTCTTACACAACCAGAAAGATAAAATCTAATTATTTAAGAAACTATACTCATGCATTGTCAATCTTTATTTTTCAGCAGCAAGGTTACTTTGCATACATAATCATAGTAATGATGAACTTAACTTAGTACACACTTTAAAATGTTCATCACTTATGATATGGTCAGGGTATGGGATAAACAACCACTTTCCCTGTGGCTTTTGTAGTTTCTAAGTAGGAAATGGCTTCAATAAGCTGAGAAAATGGCAATGGAGACTTGGCATCAAGTACTGGCTTCACTTGACCACTCTCAAAGTAAGGTCTTAATTTTTCCAAGATTGATCCTTTGGAAGTTAGCAAAAAAAGGAGTGCTGGTGGATATCCTGGTGGTACTATTGTGACAACTTTTCCACCTTCTTTAATGACCTTAAAGGCTCTGTCAGCTTGCCCTATAATGTACAAAAGTATTTGTTTTTGGTAAGCAATTAGGGTTTCATAAAAAGCAATACTGATAATAGATTATCATTTTTAAGAGAGTGAAGTAATTTTAGTTTTTCATTGTTTTAAATTTAATTTTAATTTATTTTATATTTATTATATATATATATATATATATATATATATATATATATATATATATGACACATCTTAACACCGAACTATTATCATTTTGCTAATTGTAACATTAAAGTTTTATATTTTTCAAAACACTTTTAACATTAACCTTTTAAATTTTCACATATTCTAATACAATATGTAGAAATTTTTTAAAAATGAAATAAACTTAGAGCAATCTCGTTTTACAAATATTGGTAATTAACGAAACAATCTTTTAAACTTTTTTTACATGTCATTATTTCATCATAGAAATTTGAAAAATCAGTAAATTGTGTGAAAGTTAAAACTTTCATTAAAAATGTGTACAAAATTTACAATAAAATACTAATAGTTAATATTTGGGTTGTAAAATGCCTAATTAAATCTTGAATTTTCAGATATTACCATAAGCAAAAATATATTTTACCCCAATTTTGTAGTAGTTTAAACCAAATATAAATTCATTGGTTCAAAAGTCTCACCTACTGCATCATACACAAGATCATATTTTTCTGGAAGATCTTCAAAGTTGTACTTTGTATAATCAATAGACAAGTCAACTCCTAACTCCCTTAAATGTTCAAGTTTGGCAGTGCTTGCAGTTGCAGCTATCATAGATGCCTTATAAACATGTTTGGCTAGCTGCAACCAAAATAACATAGCAATTCATCATCTTAGTAAAGATATAAGTTTTTTGACAGAGATTATAAAGTTTTTTGACAGAGATTATAAACATAAAGTAATAGATATTTTACATTAATGACATGGTAATGAAAAAATAACAACAAAATCCTTTTGAACACATTCATATCTTAAGATGTACCTGAATGGCATAGCTTCCAACTCCACCAGCTCCTCCCAAAATAAGGACAGATTTGCCAGCAGAAAACTGAGCATGCTCAAAACCTCCAAGGGCAGTCTCAAGTGCCAAAGGAATGCTAGCAGCTTCAATGAAGCTTAAATTGGATGGTTTATGAGCCAATAGTTTCTCTTCTGCAACAGTATACTCTGACAAAGTGCCAAGAATCTTCAGATTCGACAAGCCTTGCCCGTTGATAACACCATATACTTCATCTCCAACATTAAATATCCTTACTTCTCCTCCCACTCTCACCACTATGCCAGCAACATCAAATCCAGGCACAACCTTCTCACACCATTGAAAAAAAGCTTTAGATTCAGATTCTAATAAATCATTTTATCATAAGTGTACTTTAAATATTACAAAACCGGCTTATAAGGGATGTTTGTATCTATTTATAAATTATTGAAATATCTCATTTTTTCTAACACACTTTTTTCACGTTGAGAATCTTCCACTCGAGTACGAAACTTATATGTAAGGATAGTTCAATAGCGGATGATCTGATAGGTCTAACAACTTTATTAGGATAGACTCTAGTATCATATTAAAAATGAACTTTAAGCCTAACTCAACCTCACAAAACCGATTTGTAAGGTGAGATTTGTATCAATTTATAAACTATAGAAAGACCTCATCCATAGTTAATGTAAAATCTCAAACACAGTTAATTACAGCCTTTCAGTCATATTAGTCTTTCGGTTCCATTACATAAAGACATTAAGGTTTAAAATTTAAAAGTTATATTAATTTTCAGAAACTAAATTCAGATTTAAAGAATTTATTTGATATCTTCTGAATTTTAGAATCTTTTGTAAGGAGAAATAAAATGAATTATGAGAAAAAAAAGTAGAGGTGTTTTGTACATACAGGTAGATGAGGGTCAGTGTCCTTGAAATCTCCATGCATCCTCTTGTAATCGACTGGATTAAGGGATACTGCTATGACCTTGATGAGCACTTGATCATCTTTGAGTTGTGGTAAGGGCCAATTGGGATCAAACTTTAGAACATCAGCTGGTCTACCATGTTGAGAGTAGTACCAAGCTTTTGTGTGGGTTGGAATAGTAGAATCAGTGCTTGATGCAGCTTCTGCCATATATTAGATCTTTGAAGTGATTAGGAAGAGATTAACAGAACAAGGAGAGATGGAGATGAAGTGCATAAAGACAAAATTTATAGGCTCTAATTTGATGCAAAATTAGGAAATCATCATGTATATAATATTCATGCATATCGTTATTAAAGAACTTGTTTTCTCTTGCATTTGAAATTTTGTGGTTTTCTTGTAGTAATCGTATTATTTAAGAGTTAACTAGTTTCGTATTTGGCTAGCTCCTAAAAATCAGTAATTTAGTGCAGGGCCAAGGATGATGTTTTCTCTTGAAGAAAAGAATATATAACTCTATGTTTGTTCGATGAACTTGCAGGAATCCACAAAAGAATAATCACGGGAGTGAAAGTTGCATATATGTATTGAATATTTTTAACTGGTTTTTATTTATTAATACTTTTAGTTCTTAAATAATATATTAAATGTTTAACGTGTTACTAAATATTAAAACATTTTTTAGCACTAAATAATTGAATAGCATATAAAGTGTTTTTTTAAGTTGGATGATCATATTTTAGTTAATTTAATATATAGCAGCCGAGAGAAAGATATCATACTCTCTTTAGTTCGTGTACGTATACATTTAATATGATTATAGTAATTCTAACAACCACAATTTAAATAGTAAACACTTTAACCCGTCACTAACAAAATTAGATAGCATAGTTTTAACATTCTAATTGGTATATGATCTTGCAAATTGTAAATGATGGATTGAATCAAAGCAACCAGAACCATATTTCCCCAAACAATACTTATAACTTAGAACTAGACATAAAAAAAAAAAAAAAAAGCTTAAATCAACAGGATAAAACTAATAAATATAGAACCTTCTCCAGTAGAACCTTGCCCAGAAAGATCATGTGTGTGATTGGTTGTGACGTCATGCATGATGTGTTAATGTATTAAACTTTTATTCAAGTTTCATTGAATTATTCATCCTCGTACCAAACCTAACTTTGAGTTGAATAAATTCATTAAAGGAACAATTTTTGTTTATGTGTTTATTGCTGCCATATATGTTTGGTTCGTTCTGCATGTCATGCATGATGTATACCATTTTTGTTTTGCATTCGACTTTTTTTCTATGAGTAGTTGAATTATTCATATCCAGTAACGAGTGATTTAATTAGTGGAATATACTTTTTATAATTTTATTTGCTCGCATTTAGATTCTTTTATTTGTTTAAAGTGATCTTATATTAAAATTGTATCCAAAAAATAATAAAAATATATTTTTTATCGGTAAAATATACAGATCATATACTAAAATATATCGTATAAAATCTAATATTGCTTCCATTAACAAACACGTATAGTTTTACAGTTCAATAATTACAGAAGCTTTACATATCTAATCTTTATGTGAGGCGACAGGCTACACAAATCCTCAAATTTTATAAATAAATGGGAATCTGAAGAGAAAAATTGAAATGTCATTTGCAAAGCTCACTGTTTCAATACTGTCTCAACAATGGATAAGTATCAATTTCAATAGATAAGATGGATTTGAATAGAACTTCCTCTGGTAAGCATTGAAGTGCAGTTACTAACTCTGAAAACCATCAAAACTTTTGACGTCATGGCTTGCAAATGAATATATATATATATACTTCAGCATCATCAGTCAAACTTCAACAAGAATATCGTAACAAAATAAACACTTCAATTTCTCCAACCATATAAAAATGACAACTAGTTTATTAGGTCAATTTACTATTTTAATCAACAATTTAAAGAATGTCATTCAATCATGTATGATTGATCCACATATCTTTGTGGAACGTTAAACTTCATTTATGCAAAATTACTTATCAACGAATTCAATTCTTAAAATTCTACAATTTCTTAAAATTATTATTTTTTATCTTGTTTCTTAATACTGAGACTTAAATAATAATAATAATAATAACATATGCTTAAAAATCAAAATACATAGTGACATAATTTTAAAAATTTAAATTAAATTTCAAAGAATTTTAGTGACTGTATCAAGCCGTTTTAGGCTTAAAACTAACATGACAGTGAAAATCTATTAAAAAAATATGATAGGTTCAAATATAATTTTAGGGACTAATTGACCATTTATTCTTTATTATGATCATGCAATAAATCGACTTACTATTTATCGGCCACTAGACCCATTTTAATGTCTTCGGCCGAAAGCCTTTTTTATTGTGTTTTGGCAATTGCTTCATGCACCCATCAGTTATTTGTAATATCATAAATGTCCTTTCAAAATATACAAAAGGAGAAAGTGGTGCAATGAGTGAGTGGTAAGTGTTGTGAAGGTTTTTTGGCGAGCGAACGTCATAAAGGCTGTTGCAACGAAATTTCTCCAGCAGCATTTATAGGTAAGTTGCTTTTCTTTTTTCATGATTCAGGGGTGGTCGAAGGATACAAAGTTCGTAGGTTTTGAGAGTTTGTTTAACAAAAATGGGTTACAGAAAACAAAATCCGTAATAGAATATGAGTAAAATCCATAATAGAATATGAGTGGCTGAAATGTTTTATGAAAAACATATTTTGTAGAAGGTTTTTATGTTACAAAAATTGTTATCCCAAAGTAGGTTTTGAGGATGAGTACTTATGGAAAACATTTTTCATAAAAAGAGAAAGAAATTATAGAAAACATTTTTCATAAGAAAAACTTGTTACGAAAAAGGTTTTCCGTAAAAAGAAAAGTGCATTAAGAGAAATGATTTCTGTAAGCTACTTCTCCTTTTTCATAAGAGCAAAGTCTTTTTACAAAAAATATTTTCCATAAGACACTTTTCCATTACGGAAAACGTTTTTCATAAAACAATTTTCCTAAAAGTCTTACGGAAAAGGTTTCCATAATGAATGATACTTTTGAAAAAAATTATATTACGGAAAACATTTTTCAAAAATCTTAAGAAAAATGATTTCTGTAGCAAAATAAAAACCGCACCCCTCTTATCGCACCTCACGACAACCTCTTACTCCTTCGTGTCGCCTTGCTGCTCCCCTTCAACCTTCGTTGCTATTTCCCTTTAATATCGTCGTCATCAGTAGCTCCTCTATCGTCACCCACCAACACTCTTCTCCCTTTCACAAAACCACACCAAACCTCATTTCTCCCTTTGTATATTCTAACAAGGACATTTGTGGAATTACAAAAAAATTGGTGGGGTGCAGGAAGCAATTGTTTTGTATTTTTTACATGATTGATATTTTTTATGGGGCCTAGTTTAAAGTATGTTTTCCGGAAAATGTTTTCTGGAAGCTAAATTTGAATTCCGAAAAATAAAAATGTATTTTGGAAAAGGTTTTTTGAAATGAACAAAAACTTTGAAAAAGAAATTGGTTACGGTAATCGTTTTCTAAAATTTTCTCAAAATTTATTTTCCGTAAAGTAAAATCAAAACCAGAAAATACCCCCTCTGGACTTAAACCCATCACCACCCAAAATCCACAACAACAATCAATAGGAAATTGCTTCCTGCACCCTCACAAAATTTTGTATTACCTGAAATATCCTTAACAGAATATATATTTCGGAAATCTTTTTTCATAAAAGGAATTTGTATTTCGAAAAATAGTTTTTCGGAAGAGGAGGTGAAAAGATGTGGTTACGGAAAATGATTTCCATAAAAAGAAAAAATTATTACGGAAAATTGTTTCCGGAATAGCAAAAACATATTACGAAAAACGTTTTTGGTAAGTGAATATATATATTACGGAAAAAGTTTCTAGAATATTCAAAAAAATTGAAAAAAAATTGATTACGGAAATCATTTTCCATCTTCTTCTCGCAAAACGATTTCCAGAAATCAATCTCCAATCAGAAAAATATTCTTCCTCCGCCTTCCACCCATCACCACCTATAATCTACACCATCAATGCCCCTAATAATCCACCCATCTACAAGAGAAATACCCATTCACCTCCAATATTTTTTAAATCAAAACTCAATCACATACCTCAACTCTCCAAATCTCCAATCTTCACTTCATCTCTGCGCACACCAACATTTTCTGCAGCACCTCCAATTTTCAAGCTCCTGTGCACACCAATCTCCACGGTGGCTCCACCAATGCCCTACTCCTTTTGTTTTCATTAGGAGGGATAAAAAGGTCTATTCACATGTCTTGAGGGGTACAGGAAGCAATTGTTGGGGTGCAGGAAGCAATTGCCCAACCAATACTCCACCCACAATCACCGCAACCCACCCCTAAATCATATACACTAACAAATCAAAAAATCACTCCCAACATTTTTCATATACATTATTCAAATCAAAATTCAAACACTTCTTTATTCCCAAATAATCTAATTTATTTAAGAAACTATACACATGCATTATCAATCTTTATTTTCCAGCAGCAAGGTTACTTTGCATACATAATCATAGCAATGCTGAACTTAACTAACTTAGTACACACTTTAAAATGTTCATCACTTATGATATGGTCAGGGTATGGGATAAACAACCACTTTTCCTGTGGCTCTTGAAGTTTCTAAGTAGGAAATGGCTTCAATAAGCTCAGAAAATGGCAATGGAGTCTTGGCATCAAGTACTGGCTTCACTTGACCACTCTCAAAGTAAGGTCTTAATTTCTCCAAGATTGATCCTTTGGAAGTTAGCACAAAAAATATTGCTGGTGGATATCCTGGTGGTACTATTGTCACAACTTTTCCACCTTCTTTAATAGCCTTAAAGGCTCTATCAGCTTGCCCTATAATATACAAAAGTATTTGTTATTGGCAAGCAATTAGGTTTCACGAGAAGCAATAGTGAAGTATTTTTAGTTTTTCATTGTTTTTAAATTTAATTTTAACTTATTGTATATATATATATATATCTGAATTTGAAAAATATGATGGTAAACTTTCAAAAAACAAAATTTGCCAAATAGGAATAGGAAATTTAGTAAAGTATTCAATTAAACCTAATTTTTTTGTAAGTTAATATGATTTAATGACACATCTTAACACCAAACTATTTTGAAAATTTTAACATTGAAGTTTTTTTTTTTTTTTTTCAAAACAATTTT
>Ga0209489_101915_pt1 | contig 42793 bp, 17 predicted proteins | sample SiratrowhiteBW_FD_187527 | JGI IMG/M metagenome (GOLD analysis project Ga0209489, IMG submission 187527) | Root nodule microbial communities of legume samples collected from California, USA - Siratro white BW (SPAdes) (version 2) | ecosystem: Host-associated > Plants > Roots > Nodule | place... | reverse complement strand
ATATATATATATATATATATATATATATATATATATATATATATATATAGGAATACCTCTATCTTTTTCTAATAATGGAATTTAAGAAGTAAATAATGAGATATTAGAAATGATTGTCTTATATATTTAAAGATGGTTTAATAACATTTGGATAATGGATGATGGGATAAATCCAACAAGCTTATTATGATAGGTTGTAATACATATAAAATTAATCTCAACCAAATCATCATCCACATTAAACATTAGTATCCCTTATTTTTAACATATGGTGGATTTTCGAAGGTAAACAAACATCAAAGCCAAGTTGTCTATTCCATTGAAACAAAAACAATTATTTTTCAATAAAAACAATTTCTCTTTTATACACTACTTAATATATATTTTTAACTTAATTATATTAAAAACAGTCAACCTATTTAATTAATAAATAAATTGTCTATTATTTTTCTTCTTATATCCAATAGAACATTCTTTGAAAAAATAACGGAGGAAAGTATACTGTGAACTAATTTTTTTACTATCGAATTTTCGAAAGATTTTTAGTTTTACTTAGACAAAGTTTAATTTTACATTAATTATTTTTTCTCATTTAAACCCTTAACTTTCATTTATTTTTTGTACTTTTACAAATATACACTTATTATGATATATAAACAACATAGAAAACAACACATTTTTATAAATATTTTACTCAAAATAAAACAATTATTGTTTTTCTCAGAACATCCCCAGCAATGTTTCTTATTGAGGTCCTTAATTTAGAAAATTCAAATCTTGAAAAAAAAATCATCATTAACAATATTAGATCCAACTTCTTTATTTAAAGAAAGTTTTTTTATACGACAAACGATTCTTTTAAGGTAGAACTACGAATTTCTAAACAAATTAAAAAAAACTTCTAAATTAAATTTATTTAAAACATGATTAAATAAAAAAAAAACATAAGTTCTTAATGTGTCTTGAAACATTTTATTATTATGAATAACATTTCTTGGAAATAATGTCACAATAAGAAAATAATAATCACGACAAATATATATTTAAGAAAAATTTATAGGAAATGTAAATAGAAAATACTTTAAATAACACTTGATTGGGTCTATACAGATATTATTAACATAGTAGTATTATTTTATGGCGGTTTAAATGGTATTGCATGTTACAAACCTATGTTTTGTTTCTTTTTAACACCACTTATTGATATAATAGTAATTAGAATTAAGGTAGTTAAAAAAAATAGTAATTAGAATCAGGTAGTTAAAATTAAAATTATAAATAGGATTATGAAAAGTTTTTAATTATAAATAGTAGAATTGTAATCCAGATCATAGATTTTAATTTTTAATAAAAGAAATAAAAGAAAATATTTTAGAGATATTTCAAGAAAATAAAAAAAAATAAAAGATACTTATTAAAATTGTCTCAATTTATTTTTATTTTAATTGAAATTGAGATTAAAACATATTCAATTAAAGGTCAAGGATGAGATAAAAAAGACTCTTAATTTTAATTACATTTAAAATTTGTTTTAAATTTTAATTATATGCAAGAAGACAAATGATTGTCTAAGAAGGAATCGGTAAAAAATCACTATCATCATATTTTTACTATTTTGTTCAACAATTGTTATTTCACGATCTTAAGTGTGAAATTTGAATTGTACATCGTATATACGATTCTAAAATCTTACAATTTTGATTAAAATCATGATACTTTAACACTACAAATAGTTTTATACTGCAAACAGTTAGATAAAGTAAATAAATATTGTGTAACTCATGTTTTGTTTATTTTTTTTGCAAACACTAGTTACCCATAGCATATTAATTAAAGTCTTGATAATTTCACACTAAAATAATAAAATATAACCGTTTAACATTAAATAAATTATTATTGTATTATTATATAATATTTTATCGAAAAAATCTGTTATCAAATAAACATAATTAAATTGCATGTTACAAACACATATTTTTTTTTTTCAGTCAACAAGAGTTATCCACAGAATATTAATTAAAATTATGGTAGTTTAACTCTATAAATGGTAAAATATTAACTAGAATCATGATAGTTTTGACTATCAACAGTAAAATAAAATCATTTAAAACAAAAATAAATTAGTATTTTATTATTATATAATATTTTGTTTAAAAGAAAGTTATCAAACAAAATTAATTAATCAACTTAAATATTAAAGTGTTACATATCTAAATACAAATCTAAATCCCATATTAAATAAAAATAAAAAAGTTGAAACATATAAAAAAATATAAAAAAAATACTTAAACTTAATAGTTTAAAATTTTGGGTTAAACCTAATATCATTCTCTTCTTTAAGTGAGCATATTGCATGTTACAAACACATGTTTTTTTTTTGTCCACACCAGTTACCCAAAGAATAGTAATTAAGTCCTTCCAAGTTTAGAGTGAGGTCCATGTAATGTTGGTAATGACCATTCAAACCCTGCATCAATCATGTATATAATGTCAAATGGAGTAGGAATCTTCAGGAAAAGAGTGAGAGAGAGAAAAATGATAGGAAATGATTGCATTTCGAACCCTCCCCTTCTCAATGTTTCAGGTGGTGTTGGCCATGTTACCAATATAGCTGGTGTTAATTCCTATGTCACTGGTTCTCCTCTCGCCCTCCTTGCCATTGTTCTTGTTTCTGATATTTATGGTATTCCTTCTTCTAAATACTTACCACACTTCTATTGTTTGCTTATATATCAACAAATTGAAAAAGAAATGTTAGAAACAGAAACCATTTAACATAACTCAGTCTTGTTTCTTGTTATAGAATACAGAAACCCGTCACTTAATTAATGCAGTTTAGTCTATCTGTGGTTTCTTTCGTGTTGTTTTTGGAGTACTTATCAGTTTCACTGACATTGTTAATTCCTTGTTTGGTGTATGCCTATTTGTTTAGCCAATATCTTCAATTAACTTAACAGGCTAAATTTGACTTGCAGGATCTGAACCGCCACTTTTAAGGTATGTTACTTTTATACTCGAGTTCAGTTTAAAGTTTTATTAAGGAGCAATGTAATTTTCAAAAGCTAAATTGAAACAGCAGTTCATCTTTTAAGGGCATGAATATTTGTTATGTTGCACAGGAAATTTGCAGACAAGGTTGCAAATCATGGGTATTATGTGGTGGTTCCTGATTTCTTCAATGGGGAACCCTACAATGATAAGAATAAGAGCAGGCCTTTCGATTCTTGGTTTAAAGATCATCAACCGGTTAGTTCTTACTTGATGATAATTGCTTCTTGTTTATCATTATCTTTTATTTCGCAAGAAAAAAATACTTTGTTTGTTCTTCAAAACTCAATGTCAGGTGTTAATTAATATTTTAATATTTAGCTTAACTTAAAGCTCGGTCATTCAATTCTAAGTGACATATTTTGTGTCTGACACGTATTGGATTCTGACACGTATCACACTGACAATACGTATATTCATACAAAATGTTCAATTCAAAAGACATTTTTTTAGGTATTTAATAATTCTAACATGATTTCAACACAATTTTAAAGAAAACTAATACAATAATTTTTTAAAAAACTTATAAACTTGTTATACATATAAAAAAAAATCTTATATATAATAAAAAATATTTAGATTATATATGTATCGATTCATGTCTTTGTGTCCTATATTTTTTTAAATGACATGTTCCGTGTCCGACACGTATCGGACTCTGACATGTATCACACTGACACACATACACTCATATGAAATGTTCAATTCAAAAGACATTTTTTTAGGTGTCTACTAATTCTAACATGATTTCAACACAATTTTAAAGAAAACCAATACAATAATTTTTTTAAAAACTTATAAACTTGTTATACATATAAGAAAAAAATCTTATATATAATAAAAAATATTTAAATTATACATGTACCGATCTATATCTACGATCCTATATTTTGAAGATTACACGGGCCTAAGTATCTGTGTCCATGTCGTATCCATATGTCCATGTGAGTATCTGGGCTTCATAGGTAGCCACCATTTTAAGTGATTTCTGATTTGTAAATCAAATATTATGTCTGCTTCAATTCAGATGAAGGAAAAACGTGACTTTTCTGATTGTTACATTACCTATTAAATGTGCAGGGAAAAGGTATTGAGACTGCAAAACCTATTATTGAAGCCTTAAAACGTAAAGGTGCTTCTGCTGTTGGATTTGTTGGTATCTGTTGGGGTGGTAAGTGCCTTCCACTAAATTGTGTTCTTTATCTCCTCTTGTATCTGTATTTTGCAACTTCAGTGAATGAACTGCAGAATGTAATGTGTTTTTTTCTTTCTCTCAGCTAGGACCGTTACTGACCTAGGAAAAGCTAAACTTATTCAAGCTTCTGTGCTTTTGCATACATCATTTCTCACTGTGGATGACGTCCGTGGTATGAATTCTCAATATTGTTTCTTAATTTATAGGTTTGCCAATTTTCTAAGGAAAAGAAAAACTTCAACGGTGATTAAAAAGTTTCAAGATTATTAGTGATTCTGAAAGATGAACAAAATCTGTAATGACAATTTTCTGATAAATCTCTTTTGATGTTGTCTTTCATTTACATTTTTTAATGGTTGAATGAAGATAGAAAAGAAAGCAGTTATTGGATGTGAGTAGTGAAACAGTTTTATTTGATCTTTTTCAGGTGTTGAAGTTCCAATTGCTATACTTGGAGCTGAGCATGACTCAATCGCTCCTCCAAAGCTTATAAAGCAATTTAAACAAGTCTTAGATGCTAAACATGAGGTAGGATGAAACTTATTTTCCTTTTGTAGTTATGCGCTGTCATTTTATATTAGCTTCATGATTTGGTGTTTAAAGACTGTGATTAGGTTTGTGTTAATGACATCATTTTGTGATAATTGCCTTAAGTACATACACAGAAAATTTGTGAAATTAGTTTATTTCTTATGGCCATTAATGGGCACATATTGTCAAATATTTGTGCACTTATGAGTTGTGTACCAACTTTTGTTTTGTGCAGATTGATAGTTATGTGAAAATATTTCCTAATGTGTCACATGGTTGGACTGTGAGGTACGATCCTAATGATCCAAAAGCTGTGAAAGCTGCAGGGAAGGCTCATAAAATCATGATAAATTGGTTTGATAAACATCTTAAGAAATGAGAAATCATGTCATGTGATGTTTCATTGTATCATTAAGAAGTGAAGGCTACTTATGAAACAAATAAATTGTATCAGAACCAATGTTTGTGACAGCTTAGAAATATTTGACAGAAGTCAATTTTCAAATGCCTATTTAAAGTTTATTTCCAAATTTATAAAGGGTGGTTACGTTATATAAGTTATTTAATTTTAAGTAATTAAAACATAAATGTTTTATGATGATCATTTGAGCTGAGATATTTTCACTTGATTTTTGTTCAACCCTTACTGTTCAAATATATACATACTTTATTGTTTTAGCATTGTTACTGTTTCAAAAAGTCATTAGAGATCATTGATAAAAATTTTGTATCTCATTTAAATCACCATCCACAACTTAAACATTAGGATTCCTTACTTCAGTGACGAACAAACATCAAATCAAGTTTTATTCCATTAAACAAAAAACAGATATTCTTCAATCCAAAACAATTTCTCTTCTATACTACTTAATTTATATTTTTTTCTAATTTAATTATATTAAAAAATTCAACCTATTAATCAATAAATAAAATACTCAAATACCAACTCTAGATGTGCACAAATCAAAACATAATTAAAATAATTCAACTGTTTACATAAACTTTATATATTTCATCAATCACATTAAGTAATATCATATATAATCTCAAAATAATTCTCATCTTCTTATCCAAATCACAATATCCATTTTTCAAATCAATCATGGATTTGTAGGAATTTATTTTAAGATTTTATCGAACTAATTGATATCAATTCTTATATTCACCAATGTTTTCCAAGTTAGGTAAATTACATTATCATTCTTGTGCTGTCCAAGAAAAATTAAAAAGCAAGAAAGAATAAATAAAATTATAACTTAGATTCAAAAATCAAATATATTACCATAGACTTAAGGTAATAAAATTTTATCATTTCATTTCAAACAAACACACTTGTAGCCAACTAAACCATGAACACAAAAAGGGAGAAAATATGAAAGTTTATATACAAATTTAATATTATTTATAAATTACTACATTCGGATTTTCGGATTTGAATCTATATATAACTTTAACCTTACCTACAAATTTTAAATTTAAATAAATTTAACATTACTTAAATATAAATTATTATTAATGTTAATAATGATAATAATATATTATTATATGAATATTATTATTAATAATATTATTAATACTATTATTATTAATAAAAATAATAATAATAATAATAGTAATAATTATTACAAAATATATCCCGTATAATAATTATAGGTTTTATATGTAAATATGAAGCTTAGATTAGATTTCTCTTATATATTTTTAATAATAAAAATAATGTTAAAAATAATAAAGTTAGTAATAATAATAAAATAGTATTTCGATTAGAAAAATACTTAAAATTTTATAAAGTTATGCAAAGTTTAAAAAAGTTAAATATTTTTAAGAAATAATTTATTTATTTATTTTTAATTCAAATAAAATATTCGTTATCCATTTGACTTAAATGTTGTAACTTAAACTTATAAAATGTTTTTAATAAATTAAAAAAAAATCATCTATTTTATAAAAAAAATCTTTATAATTTGATCGCAGGATTATGGGAAGTAGTTCCGATGGATCTATCAATGCTATAATCAAACTTAAGAATAAGTCTTGTCAAATAATGGTTTTCTCTTTGCACTTTATTGTTTTAACCTTTATAATCATTGCAAACACGTAATTATTTATTGGTTTAATTTTTTTTTTTCTCCTTTCGTCGTAAATATGTAGATTTTGCTTGTAATTCTTAATAAAAAAATTATTTGGTCTTTCATATTCTTTTATCTTCATTCTTTAGTAAGATTCAAGTGATAAATTGTTAATTAAATGACACTTCAATTATTGAGTAGGATTTTTTTTATTTATTTTAGGGGTAGCAAAACACGTTGGATCCAATGCATTTATCCTTCAGCCTCTCCTAAATTGACGAGATATGTTCAAATTTTTAACTCCTTTAAGTGATGTTGACTCGTCTCCCATGGACAAGTGGGATGCATTGGTCAATTGAGTAATCTTTTTTAGATAATATGTGTAAAAGGTGAAAATGACTTATTGAAATTAAAAAAAAAATAGAACTAAAATCTAAAAGATTATAATTTTTGGATTGTGTTTTTTTTTATTTAGAATAGAAAATAATATTTTAATTTAAATTATAAACAATTACAATTAAGTCTTAATTATTGGTTGCGATGGAGTGATTTAACATACTAAAGTAACAGACCTTTTATTTTGTCTAATTAGAAACATTAATTAATCAGTAAATTTAATTTGTAGTATATATATATATAAAGAAATTAGCATACTTGTCAGAATGTGATTTATTGATTATTTAGGTATTATTGTATCATTATAAAGAGATTATCATTCGGTTGTACATGTTAGAGGAGTTGTCTAAAAAACATTATTTTCCTATAATTTATTAGTGAATTAATTTGATACGTTTGTTATTTTTGACTTGTGATGCCTCTTTATATTGTTTTATGCATTCATTTATTTGTTATATATTTTTACATGTCTTTATGTGTTCATCTCACTTGTTGAAGAATTCAAGATACTTTGATTTCTTCTCAAAGCTATATGACATCAGAATAATTTTATGTATCATGATGATGTTAAATATTACTAGAAACTAAATATGTTTTGGCTGTTTGTTAATGAACTGAGAATCTTCAATTTTTTTAACATATGACCCGTGTTATGAATAATGGAAATGAACAACATCAAAGGGATATCATATGGTTTCCAAACTTAAAATTTTAGATTATATAGTTATATTAACTCTTATGATATTAATGTAATAAAAAAATTATTAAAGATAAGATATAAATTGTTAGGTTTAATCTCTTAAATTGTTATTAACTTATTTTGTTAACAACAAATTCAAGTTATATTTCGAAAATATATAGCTATAGATGGTCTATGAGTTTGATACTTAAATAATATTAAGTTTTGTCAGAGAACGTAAACGAAAATATCAGAAGAAAGAGAAAGTTTTGTATTACTACTTGCATGTTATGTTACACTCGTGAAAGGACTATATACAAAAAAACAAAAACTTACGACAGAACCGAAATGGGCTTAAAACTAAACGGCCCATAAGGCCCAAACTAGAAACTCAATAAATAGATTCAAAGCAGAACACAAGTTCAACGGCGAAGTAGACACATGGTCAGAGTAATAATAAAGAAATAGAAAGTGTGGTGTTTTTCTTGCTTCTCTTTTTCACAGGAGACGCGAAAACGACGGCGAAAACGACGGCGAAAAGGACAGGAGAAAGAGCATGTTTAAAGATTAAGAATACGCGGTTTTCAAAATCCGGCCATGCCGGCAGTGCAGTGTAAATTCTAAGCCACATTGTTTAGTTATTTATGAGCAATACCTTATATAGTCGTGCATTGAGCAGAATCCTCACTTCAGTGATCTTCTCCTCACATGGCACACAATGCGTTTCTTCTTATGGTTGTTGCTATTGTGAGAACCTTAGCATCAGTTACTCTTGCTGAACCTGTTCCTGTTGCACCTATTCTCGATGTTTCTTCATTCAATCGAAGTAGTTTTCCATCAGGATTCGTTTTTGGGACAGCTTCTGCGGCTTACCAGGTACATGTTACATCGCATGTGAAAAAGTCCTATATGATGCAGTGTTTATCAGTCATTGGTTAAAAAATTAATCATAGTGTAAGATTTAAGGTTTAGGTTACAAAGATCACGTGAGTTCATGTTTTAATGCAGAACCTTGCATTAGTGTGTATTCGGATCTTGGTTTAATTGCATGTGTTCTTACGACAAAATCACGTTGAAGTCTCTTAAAGAACGTACTTATGCAAATCTTATAATGAACCTGATACTAATCTTCTAATTTTCACACCATGAAGGTATGCTTGAATCTGCAAGAGAAGTAACTTTTAGTTGTTTCTACATTAAAATTGGCATAATTTGAAAAGGAGATCGAAATTAATTCTTAATGTATATATAAATGGATATGAACCTGATTTTGTGAGCATATAAATATATTATACGAAGAAGATGTGTAGGAGATCTCGTAGATTAAAATATAGTATATAAGTAGAATGCGTATATTTTTGTTTCTTGCACGAAAACTAAAAATATATTTAAATTTTTGTGTGAATGATTGAGTAGTGCAATTATGTCTAAACTTTTTTTGAATTTTTTATTTGAAATTATTTTAAAATTATATTTTTAAAAGTAAGTGAAAACTGTCTGATACTTTCCATTTTTCCGAACTTAAAAAGATTATCTGAAAAGGGAAGAATTAAGAAAAGTTTTTGTGATTGTGTTATTCTCTCGTATCTAAATTGAAAGAATGTCACAGTTCAATTCCCCTGGACCACTCATGAATAGATAAAAAATTGTGAAAAAAAAGTAGCCATAAAAGATGTTAGCTGTTTCCCTATAATTACGGAAATATTTTACTTATTTTTATTAGGTATTTACTGTTTTAATCAAACTCAATGTGCAGTGAAAGCATTTTGTTAATAATCTTGTTGTTTTGTGTGTGCATGAATATAGTATGAAGGTGGGGCACAAGAAGGTGGCAAAGGACCAAGTGTATGGGATGTTTACACCCATAAACATCCAGGTATTTTTTTTTGTCTTTATTTTTCGGGTAAAACTGAATTTATTTTCTATTTTAATTTATTTTTTCTCTATTCTTGATCTAAATATGGTTTAAATAACTTTTTTCCTTGTATTGTGAATTTTATAATTTGGTGAAAAAAAACCATTTTCATTCTTGATGAAATTTTTATTTTTGTATACTATTTACTTGAACAGGCTAAATGATCAATAGTAGGTTAAGTAATAAGTTGATCGTCGAGTAAGATTATATGCGTGCTATTTTTTTATCCCTAATAATTTTTTATATTTTATTTTTTGTCTTTGATAAATTATTTACTTCGGTTCTTATAAAGCTTTTATTTTGGTTCCTATAAAGCTTTTAATTTAATTTTGATTCCTTTCTTTTAAACAGTATCGTTTAAATGATAAATTATTTGTTGATGGATTAAGTGAGTTATTAAGTAGAATTACTATATGTATTTTTTTATCTTTTTTGTTTTTTTTTAATCTCACATACTTAATAATGAAATCCAAAATAGATGAAAATCTACATATGTAAGATTTTCTTTTTCTAATATTATTGTTTCTTTAAGTTTTAGTATCAAATAAAATTTTGAAAAAAAAAATCTAAATCCTAATTGAAAGAAAATAACACCATTATCATATTGACTAATTTTTTTCTTTAAGCAAAAATAACTTTTGAAAAATAAATGTGTTATTTCTACTCACATTATCTATAATATATAACTTATATAATAATTAAAATTATATAAAATGAATATGTTAAAATATAAACTTTGTATTCTAATATACAACCTATTAAATTACGTTCAACATTATTTTTAATTACTGATAATTTATTTTGAAGAAAACTCTTAAAACTTAATATATGCTAAAATAAGAGAATTTATTTAACAATGAGAAATAATTTAGAATGTGTGTTTGTGTGTTAAAATAATATTTTTTTTGTGATTCTTTTTGAACCCCACTATATATATATATTAAACATAATGGAACTAATTGGTAATTAATTGGATAATACATGTGTAATCTCTCCAGATATGATACAAGATAGAAGCAATGGAGATGTTGCAGTTGATCAATATCACCGCTACAAGGTAAGGTCAAACATATAACATTGTAATAAAACTATAAAATGGAATGAAAAATTATAATATAGTTTGCAAGCTACGTTTTTTTATATTTAATTACTTTTACCATTTTTAACACTTTAGGAAGACGTTGAAATCATGAAATATATGAATTTGGATGCATACAGATTCTCCATTTCTTGGCCACGAATCCTCCCAAGTAAGTTAAACATTAATTGATGATTAATTATTATCTCTTAATTATTTTAAGTGGATATTTAGTGTTAACCATTTTAAACCCTCTCGTAAATTTTGATGACAGAAGGAAAGCTTAGTGGAGGTATAAACCAAGAAGGAGTTAAATATTACAACAACCTCATAAACGAACTACTAGCTCATGGTTAGAAATCCATATATATTTTGTTTTCTTAAGATTGTTTTAATCAGAGTTTGTATTTTAATATTTCTTCAAGTAAATGACAACAATCATAATATAGTAATACGTGTAATTATTTAAATATTAATATTGCAGGCCTACAACCATATGTCACCATCTTTCATTGGGATCTTCCCCAGGCTTTAGAAGACGAGTATGGTGGCTTCCTAAGTCCTCATGTTATGTAAGTGGTACAAAGTTTAATTTTTAATCGAATTTTTTTTATTGTTTTTACATATATGACCGTATGTGTATATATGTATTTCTTTTATAGAATAAATTATTCCATCTATTTTATACTATTTTCTTAAACATAAAGCTAATTTTGAAAATATAATAATTGCCTAAGTCATTATAATAAAATTATTTCAGTAAAAATTGTCTTACCTCTATTTGTTTATGAATAAAAATTATTGGGTAGATATCAATTTATCAAATGGGTCTCCATATTTCGAAGGATTAATTTCTAATTTGTAATAACTCATACCCTAATATATATATAATTAAAATCAACTAGATTTGTCTATAATCATCTCCTGAATGTGAAATGTCACGGGTTGATATACTAAATACAATTATAGTATAAAATTACAAAATCAAATATAAGAAGAACAAGCCATAAAAAAAAAAAAAAAAAAAAAAAAAAAAAAAAAAAAAAAAAAAAAAAAACATGAGTATACAAATAAATACATCAAACTAATTAAAGAGATTTTATCTGATCGTTTCAAACCGTGAATCTCAACTAATAGATGCAAGATAACAAACTAATGCTTCTTGGAATAAATATGTTTCATTATATATTAATATATGACCTATTATAAGTTTTTTTTTATCTATATACGAATCTTGATTTTAGAAGTTAAAAGTAAGTTTATTTATACAAATTATGTAACCAAATATTTGTAGGTGCAATTACTTTCACTTATTTTTTTCATCAATTTGATATCTTAATTTATATAATGTAAACTATTATTAAAGTAAAGGTGTTTTCTTTAAATAATTAAATTGTATATTTAGTATTACAAATTACAATCTAACTTTACATACTATTTCAGTGTGATATCAATAATATTCTAAATAACATAAATCAATTCAATGGAAATATCACATCTCATTTCAATACTTTTGTCAAATTCATTTAAATAAGCATTTCTAATCATATAACTCAATCAAATATATCATTTTAAAACAAGGCAAATTTCATAGGTGAAGTATAATTCATTCAAAGAATTTAAACAAAGTAAAATTAGTTCACCACTCTTGAGTTAAAATTTGTTGGACAAATTGTTATCTACTTTGATAAATTATACAAAACCAGTACAAACAACAAATTTCACAATAATAACGTGCGATTATTTTTCAGAAATGATTTTCGAGATTTCGCAGAAGTTTGCTTTAAAGAGTTTGGAGATAGAGTAAAGCATTGGATTACTTTAAATGAGCCATGGAGTTATAGTACATTTGGCTATGCAAATGGGATGTCACCACCAAATCGATGTTCTAAATGGGTAAATCCAAAATGTGTCAATGGTGATTCTGGGAAAGAACCCTATTTAGTTTCACATCACCTTCTTCTTGCTCATGCAACAGCTGTCCAAGTCTACAGAAAAAAGTATCAGGTTCATCACAACTTTCCAATAACTATTAGGTTTATTTCTATGTTTTGAAAGGTTCCAAATGAAAAAATAAACATATCACTAAAGTTGCATATTAAAATCTAAGCACTTTATTTATCTATATTAACATTTTTATTAGGATCTAAGCACTTTATTTATCTCTATTAACACCAGAAATCATTTACCAGGTATCTCAAAAAGGAGTGATAGGTATAACCCTTGTGTCTAATTGGTATGAGCCATTGTCAAATAACAAATTAGATAAAAGTGCTTCTGAGCGAGCACTTGATTTCATGTTGGGATGGTGAGTACATAACTTTATATTTAAATGTTGCAATTTATATGAATATAAAACTTTTTGGATTTTTATTTGCATTGTAACAGTTACAAACATAACTCACTAACAAGGGAAATACTTAAATAAACATGTGAGTTTAAAAAGAATAGCAGAAAATCTCAAATTGAATATTTTCATTTGTACAATTATTATAGGTATATGGGACCATTAACATCAGGAAATTATCCACAAAGCATGCATTCTCTTGTTGGTAAACGATTGCCAAAGTTCACCAAATATGAAATCAAACTTGTCAGTGGTTCATTTGATTTTATTGGACTAAACTATTACACATCTAACTATGCTGCGAATGGACCTAAGCTAGCCAATGTCAAACCTAATTATGTTACAGATTCCAATACCAATCTTACAAGTAAGATTCTTTTATCTATTATTTCTCTAGATTGATATATATATATATATATATATATATATATATATATATATATATATATATATATATATATATATATATATATATATATATATATGTTTTTAATTTTGATGAAATATTTTTTTTTAATAGGTGAACGCAATGGGATTCCAATAGGTCCAACGGTATGTACACATGACATGTCAAATTATATAGCTACATTATTATTTTATTTTATTATATTACATGTGTAATTAACTTTTATTTATTGTATTTGTAGGCTGCTTCAAGCTGGTTATGTGTGTATCCCCGCGGCATTAGAGAATTATTGTTGTATACCAAAGAGAAATACAACAATCCATTAATTTATATAACTGAAAATGGTAATTACACCAAATATTACATTTAATTTATTGGCTTAATCTAAATAAATTTATACATAATATATATTAAGAATAGTGAGTGATAGTTAACTTGTAAGTGTACATGCATATTTTTTTTCTTCTATACATTTAATTTATTAGCTTGATCTAAAATAAACTTACACATAATATCTATCAAGAATAATGAGTGATTATTAACTTGTAAGTCTTCATGTATATTTTTTTCTTCTAATTACATCTTATGTATTTTATTTTTTTATATGTAGGTATTGATGAGTTTAATGATCCAACACTATCGTTGGAAGAGTCTCTTCTAGATACATTTAGGATAGATTATCATTATCGTCATCTCTATTATCTTTATTCAGCAATCAGGTAATTGTTTTTTTTTTCTTTCTTTTTTAATATTTGAAAGGTATTTTATTTATAAATTTAATTTATTTTTATTTTTTTGACATTACAAGGGATGGCGTCAATGTAAAAGGATATTTTGCATGGTCATTGCTTGACAACTTTGAGTGGGGTAGTGGTTATACAGTACGATTTGGAATTAACTTTGTGGATTACAGCAATGGCTTGAAGCGATATCAAAAGCTCTCTGCAAAATGGTTTAGGAGTTTTCTGAAAAAATATTAGACTTTATATACCTTATTCTTCTTATCAGTAGTGTAATTTTTTTTATCAGCACTAAAACTTATATTAGATAAAAATATAAAAGAGTCGTTTTAATTTAAAAAAAAAAATTAATCGTTTTTTTACTTCTTCAATATCCTTACACTTGTAAGTGTTGTACAAAGTCTTGTATTTTTGTTCTATTATTTCTAAGGGTTTGTTTGGTTTGGAAAGTGGATTTGAGAGAGTGAATTTGAGATGAAAGTGTGTGAAAAGTTTAGTTGTTTAGATTAAAGAAAAGAAGGTAAGAAAAAATAAAAAATTTATAAAACTTTGTGAGTGATGTAATATATGATAAAATAATTTTTTAATAGATAAAATTATAGTTAAAATTAATTTAAGATTAAATTAATTAATTTATTAGATGTAATTAATAAATTATTATTATTTTAATTGAAAAAATTATAAAAGTATCAATTATTATTTTTTATTTTTAATATTAATATTATTGATAATTTATTTTTATAAGTATCTTATTTTAATTATTATTATTTTATAATTTTATTGAAATTATTTATTATTTAACACAAAACATATATTAACAAAGTATTAAATTTATTTTACTTTATTAATCATTTTTATATTATTTATTATAAATTTAATTATTATGTATACTCTTAAATTATTTATTATTTTAAAATAATAAAATAAATGTTTTTATATTTTATTTAATTATAATATATTAAATAAATTATTATATATGATGGAGGTAACTTTCGCATATGAGCAAATAAAGTTTGAGCTAAGAAATTTTATTGTTTTTTTCACTTATTTTCCCCTTTCATACTTTAAGTGCATTTTCTCGCTTCACCACTAAAGCATACAGAGTATAAATCATCTTTTCAAACCTAATTGTCTTAAAATCAATATTCTCAAACCTGATCTGTTTAAGATTAGTTGATCCTCTTACGTCAAATCACTTCATGACATATTACATTACTGAATATCCTCAATGATAATCACCCTATCCCTAATATAATGGAGTATATTAAATAAATTAATTGCAAATTATTATATCTTTCTACTTTTTCAAAAAGAAAACTACAATCCTTTAATTATTTTGTTGTCTGTCATAAGTGTCGGAAGTTTGTTTCTTATATAGCCATGTTTATATAAAGCATCTACATCTATAGACTTTATCTATTAAATAACTTAACCTAATACATTTTAGAGAATCTTTTGTTTTAATCACATTTTTTTAATTAATAATACTTAAATTTGAAATCTTATTTAAGGAATCAAAATTGGTACCTTCGGATCATAGATTTATCAGTTATTTCAAAATTAGACTGCAAGTTATAATTACTAATTACAAGACTTACAATTATAATCAAAATATATATGTATAGAAAGTTACAATGTTATTATCAATCATCAATATCTCTATTCTCACTTTGGGTTTTGTTTGAGGTTTTTCTTAATCACTTCTTTTAACCAAAATTTTTTTTTATACTTTTTAGATAATTTTTATTTGTTAAAAAAATTACAAAATAAAAACCAAGTTGGCTAAGAAACTATTTTTCAAAAGCACGGATTCAACGAATAAACGTTTCCTTTCTTATAATTGAAACTAAATATAAGATTTTTTTTTTTTTGTAAAAAATATTTATTAATAATCACTTTTCTCCAAAATACTTTATTTTAAATTAAAACAAACTCACCTTTATCCTGTAGACAGTCCCATTCACTAATTAGATGAGTGTTTTTTAATATTGGGAAAGTCAATTGTCCTAAGTGGGAGGTCACAATCAAGAAAACACAATCTAATAAAGTGAAAAGGGTGATCTTTAACTAAAGCGTTGATGGATTAAGAAACCTATAATAAATAATTCTTTATCTTAAAGTTTCAATCTAATCAAATTTTACTAGTCCAACATTTTATACTTACACTAGAGTGCACTAGGAATTGTGCATTGAAATAGATATCATTTAAGATTCATTGTGAAGGAATGAAATCATTACCCATTATGATGAATAATGATACATCTACATATATAAATTTTAAGTTATTTATCGTATGTATTTTATATTTTTGAAAGCGTGAGTGTATCTTTAATTTAAAAGTTTAGATAGATGTATAAATATAACAAGCAATAAAATAATATTATTTTAAACTAATATGGTTTCCTAATATAGAATATGAATGAACTTAAAATTTGAATTTTATATGATGAGATTTTAAGTTTAAAAATTTGTATTGTTCCAATAACATTAAAGAATGAGATAATCTATACATATACATCTAATTTTGTGTAATTAATTAATAATATCCTTAATAAAACATATAAAAAACTATTCTCACTTTCATAAAACAAAAATTAGCCTATTAAGAAACATAATCGTTTTTTAAGAAAGTATTTATGATATTTAATTTTTTTGTTTTTTTATTTGGTTCCTATGTTTTTTAATTTAATAATAAGCCTTACAAGTATACAATCAAATTGTCTATTTTTTTAAGTGGTAAAAAATATATAGTTGTTCAACTTTCTTAAAACTAACAACATGTGGTGTAAAGTTCTCTCCTCTATCCTTTCTTTGTCTTCCTTTTCCTATTATTTCCCTTCTTTTTAAGATTTGTCTCCCATATTTCGTTTATTTTATAATCTGATCACAACTTATAATAGTTAAGAAGTCAAGATTGTTTCGAATTCAGTTATATTTTTAAAAGAGTAAGTTTCTATTTATTCTAAAAATTCCTTATTTTTTATTCTTTTTCCTTAGGTTTTGGACATTAATCCTTAAGGGTTAATTGAAAAAAGTGATTCTCTCAACTTATTCTATATATATTGAATTTTGATTGTGTTTGAATCATTTGTTATAAATCTCTATATTTTAGAGTTATAACACTGCTTGACTTTAGAATCGCCTTAAGATTAAGTTTTTTCAGGCAATTGGAGCTAGTTTTAACTTTTTAATAGTATTTTGGGCTAGAAGATTTGGATGTAAAGGAGATGTGGTTCCGAGTTTCAATTTCTTTTATAGGTATGTTATATGATAAAATTGTTTGATTATATGTTGTTTGAATTTGTAAAAATATTAGAATTTGATAGTTTGGTAATTAAGTGTTGTTTTTTATGTTGTAAAGATTTTGGATGTTGATAGAATGATAGTTTGCTATTTTCTGATTCATGTGTATTGATGATAACAATAGAATATGAATGAAATTGATGTCATACATTTGGAATAATGTATGAGTTGTTGTGTGATTGTAGGTTAAGTATGAAAAACCTATGTTTTAACAAGTATCCTATAGTTTCACTGATGATATAAGTCACGTATCAAGTGATGAGAAGCTGATGAGAGAATTTATACTCACTGGGTTTCACAGTAAACACTTGGTATTTGATGTTTGAACTTATTTAAATCTTGGTGAATAAATTAGATGTTAGTCTCTAATAAGGATATACTTAATGATTAATGAGTTTGTGGGAAGACATAGATCTATATGCAATTCATATGATTGAAATGAATTCAAAGTATCAAGGATTAAAAAAAAATTAAAGTACCAAAGATTGCAAATAAATTTATATATAGTTAGTATGATTGAAACGAAATGAGAAGGACTATTACTGAAAATAAATTCATATACTTCGTATTAAAACTTTATATGTCATTATTTAAAGAAATTCTTACTAATGATAAATATGATTTGTTATTTTTGCAGAGTATATTAAATTTTTTTATTAGCTTACCTTTATTTTTATTATTATAATAGGAATTGTGATAATTATATTATGTAAATGCAAATAAATACAAATACATGAACATTCTAAAAACAAAACATAAGTATGTTAAAATAACATGTATAAACCTTTATAGTAGATTATTATGTATAGACAGTTTATTAGATTCAATACGTAATAAATTATATATATATATATATATATAAACTTTATACATGTTTTATCAATCTCCTTCAACGAGGAAAAGTTATAATTTGTTTTTGAAAAAGTTAAGCATAATAATTTATTATAAAAAGAATCGGTCCGCATCTCCAAACCATGATTTCTGTAGTGAAATGTATCAAAACTTCTTCCTCAACATCATATCATACATCCACGACACTTATTCTACAAATTTAATAAATCTCTTTATCGTTTAAAACTTGATATTAATAACATTTAAATTTAATTATAATGCATTGATAATACAAAAAATAGTATACTATCATCTAATAATAAATTGCTGTGTACATGACCTTTTCTAATAGTTTATTTAAAAAATTAAACTTCAATCAATGAATTTTAATAATGTCAAAATCTTTATACTGATAACATGTATGAAAATTAAATGGCATCATTCTCGAACAGAAAAGAAAAAATAATTTTAGTTTCCTAAACAAAGTTGCTACAATACAAAACATTATAGTATAGAAGAGAATGATAAAAAAAAAATTAGGCAACATCAATTTCAAATTTCAGTGTCAGTCAAACACTTTCATATTCACGTTACTTTTTTTGGAATATGTAATAGAGGTGCACAGGAATAGAGGGAGAATTTAGTTGGCGGGAAATAACGATACAGTAGAATATACCAACTATCATGGATCCTGGCCGTCCAAGTATAAACACTCAGCGATTGAACTGTTCTGGCCGTTGATCACGAGATTCTGTTTGGCGACTGGCCATGGCAGCGTGATCCGCACTGCGCACGGCAGCACTAGATCACGCACACTACAGATTCAACTATTTTCTGTTTTTTCAGCTTAGAACCCTAGTGCTGACTGGGTGCAGGAGCCAGCTGAATCGAAGTTCATTGCTCTCACTCACTCACTCACTCTCAGCTTCTGCTTCCAAATCTGAACTCAACGGCTCCGTGGAATCGAAATCCACGGCAATTCAAGATTCAAGATTCTAGGGTGAAATTTCCATGGATAGTAGCGATGAAAGCCCAACCGAAGCTAAGAAAACCAAGTCAAAGACTCCTCGAAAACCGAAAGAAAATCTTCTGAAGCAGAGTCTATCTCTCGCTCTCTTCATGCTACAATTGCTGCTTAATTTCATAGCCTTTATCATTCAACTGATTATTCATTTTTTTTTGTTTAATTTGTAGAATCTCCTGCCGAGTTCTTCGCAGAGAACAAGAACATTGCAGGATTTGATAATGTATGCTTAGTACACTTATGTTTTTGATTTGTTATACGCAAGCAATTTTGTGATATTCTTTTTGTATGTATGTTTTCTCTGAAATTATGTGGATTTAACTACAGCCTGGAAAATCTCTTTATACTACTGTTAGAGAGCTTGTGGAGAACTCACTTGACTCGGCGGAATCCATATCGGAGCTTCCAGTGGTCGAAATTACTATGTAAGTGTGCAAGGACAAGTACTAAGAATGATGAACTAGTAAATGAGCTAATGCGAAGACGCGGATTTTATTGAAGTGTATCTGTAATTGATTTCTTTCATGGTGACTTGGTTGTTGTAGTGAGGAGATAGGAAAAAGCAAATTTAATTCCATGATTGGTCTTGTTGACCGTGAACGTGTTGATGCTGCATTGTATGACGACTATGAAACTGAGAAGGCTCGTGAGGTGTGTTTAATTTTATCTTGTTACGTTGGTTGTTGACTTCTTGTGCTGATATATACTAAGCTGGATTAAATTAAATCTCTATGATCGGGTCTTGGGTAGTATAAATTGTTAATTTGCTGTAGTAACAAACTAGAAATTATTATCTTGTTTCATTCATATAAACAAGTGGTTGCAATTGAGTAGACTATAGGAGAAATGTTCTCTGGATAGGGTTCTGTTTGACATAATACTTTTCCATGAAGAAACGATTAGCAAAAGAGGCTCGAGCTCAGGAAATGCAAGCAAAGAATGCTGCCCTTGGAAAGAAAGTGAAAGAAACTCCCGCTCCAAAGGTTGGCAAAGGTCGAGGTGAGGCTTCCTTTTACAGAGTTACATGCAAGGTGCGTGTGGTTTCTGCCTCAGGCCTTACTTTGTGATACTGTGTTGATATGCATTGTCTTTATTTGTTAATTTTGATCCGGTCAGCTGAACCGTTAGATCAGATATTGAAATCAAGTTTGAAAATTTTCTCATTTTCTGTCGTTATCAATCTCATTTCTGTTAGAGAAATGTAAACAGTCTCATTATTGTTACTAATTGCAGGATAATGGAAAGGGAATGCCCCATGATGACATCCCAAATATGTTTGGCCGAGGTCAGTTAATTTCTTGGTGCATTAGTTATCTGTGAATCAAGATGTTTCAAAATTGCAGTAGTAATTTCGTTTGTAGGAACTAGAAACCTCACTTGCTGTTTGCTTGTCTATTTATGCAGTTCTATCTGGGACAAAATATGGCTTGAAACAGACACGGGGAAAGTTTGGTCTTGGGGCAAAGATGGTATTGATTGACAACATGCACTAGTTTTTATATTGTTTCCCTCTGTTTTTGTTACAGCTGGCAACTATTCAGTGGAAGTTTTATTATATACTTGTTTTGGTTGGCCATATTAATCTGCATTTTTAATGGATACAGGCATTAATATGGTCTAAAATGAGTACAGGGCTTCCTATTGAGATCTCTTCTTCAATGAGGAACCAAAATTATATTTCATTTTGCCGGCTGGATATTGACATTCATAGGTATGGCTTTATTTTAAGTACTTTTATGAATTAATACTTAAACTCCTTCCAAATAAACAAATGCTTCAATTTTCAGGAACATACCCCATGTTCATTTACATGAAAAACGGGAGAATAAGGAACACTGGCGGGGAGCTGAAATTCAAGTTGTCATAGAGGGGAACTGGACAACTTACCGTGTATGTAATGCCTGCTTGATGACTTTGAATAATTTCACTTCAATCTCTAGATATAATTGAGCATTTCCATCAATAAACTTTATCATTGATTTTACTGAAAGAATACTTGTGGTCATGTTTCATTAATGTGAGCCCCTTTGTTTCTGTTTGCAGTCAAAAATATTGCATTACATGAGACAAATGGCTGTCATCACCCCTTATGCGCAATTTCTATTTAAATTTGTGTCAGATGCCCCTGAGTATGTATCTCTTCAGATTCTGTCCCCAAATCAACTATGCACAATCTTCTTATACAAGCTGTTCTCTTTGGCAGCAAGATTGTCTCTGTAAGATTTGCTCGCAGAACAGATGTAATGCCACCCATTCCTGTGGAGACAAAGCATCATCCATCTTCTGTTGATTTACTGCTAATTAAAAGACTTATTGCTGAAACATCAAAGCAGAATCTTTTACAGTTTCTTCAGCATGAATTTGTAAATATCAATAAATCTTATGCTGAAAGATTAATAGGTGAGGAAAAACAGTAATTTTGTTAATAATTTGTTGGATCTTTTTTACTCTTATTGAGCAGATATTAACACAGGTCTCTTGAAGGAGCATCTTTTATGGTAGTTATGTACTCCGGTTAACTATTTGGATTCATCATTCTAACAGAATTAATGAAACTGGTGTTCAGTTAGGAGAAGGGAAAGATTATAGTAAGCTAAGGTTCTTTACTTGACAATAGTCATTTATCCCTGATGTAAAAGTAATGTTATTCTGCTATAAGTGTAGAAAGAAGATATGTCTGGCCCTCTTTGTTGATATTGAAATAAGGGAATGCTTAAGGGTCCTTTTCCTTACTTGTATTCCCTTTTCCTTCCTAAATTAGTGAGGGGTTAAGCCTGCTGCGGCCCTGTTCTATGTGTATATTTTTGTTACTGAAGACAGAAAGAGATTCTCTGACTTGTTGACATTATAGTAAATTAGTAACAACTTATTTTGCCTATGATTAAAGGAAGTTTGTCTTGACATGGTTCAATGTGTGTATGCTATAGATGCTCGATATGTTTTCTATTTCACTCTTTACTCTCCTTTTCAGGAGAAATGGGTCCAGACTTCAACGCAAAAACGCCTGTGAAGTCTCTAACTTCACAGCAAATAGTACGCATTCATCAGTTGCTTCGTCAAGCCAAGTTTGATGATCCTAGTGGTCATGTAAGTATTTAGTCTGTATTATGAGCCCCTTTTATTTATTTTTCAACATTGTTATATTCCTTACTTTTGTCATTTGATGTGTCCGTATTACCTATTTTCAGTGTCTTAGCCCCGCTGGTGAATACAATCTTCGATTAGGAATTATAAAAGAGTTGCACCCAGACATGGTTGCAACTTATTCAGGCAGGTTGTGGTTCAGTATCAAAGCTTTACTACATGTTTCTCTTATCTCAAATTATTACTTCTTGGAGCTTCCTGATCTCCTAATTTTCTATCCTTGATATGGATCATCTTGAGTCTTTAGCTTACCTTTTACTCTATTTGTTGGAAGTTCTAAAGGGTAAATCGAGCCATTATGCTAGAGACTCATGAGGGATCTCTTCGTTTTGGTTGTGGTTGAATTTCTGGTAATTCATAATGATTTAATACTAATTTCTTCTGCCATTGATGTGCAGTGCTCAAGTTTTCGAAGGTCACCCATTCATTGTGGAAGCTGGAGTAAGTGTAGGTGGAAAAGATGTCAAGCAAGTTAAGTTTCAATTCCAACAATAGTTATGTTTGATAATAGTTTGAGATAAATGTGGTAAATTTACCTTGTTATTTTAAAACAGTAGTTGGAGATTGAGTAAAATGCTATAAATGTAGTGATAAACATGGAAAATATTCAATAGAAAATAAACCTTTTGTTAGATATGCAAAAGAATTGGACTCAGTATTTTCTATTGAATATTTTCCATGTTTATTCAATAGTTACGAAGAAATGTTTCATGTTCTTAGAAAATGGCAATGGTTTCAGTGACAGAATATATAATACATGTTTCCAGGGTCTGAATATATTTCGATTTGCCAATAGAATTCCTCTACTTTTTGAGCAAGGTGCCGATGTTGTTACCAGGACCGCGCATAAAAGAATAAAGTAAGTATACACTTAAAACCATATGATTTATTTTGCCTTTCTAATTATTGTTTTGTTTGGATGAGGGAACAAAATGAGAATTAAAAGAAAGAAAAGAAAGAGAAAATAAAGGTATAATGATGTTATTTGGATGAAGAGAAAGAAAAAGAATAGTGAGAGGAAAGAAAATATAATCTTGTTATGAAGAGGCGATGCTATAAATGATGCTAGGAATTAGGAGTGAATAATTTTTTAAGGTCAGTCCTGTTATAAAGTTTGTTTCTTGCCAAAATCATTTGTTCCAAGTAGTGTTTTATGATGAGGTGTGACAGAACAAGGGACAATAATTGCTTTTCAAATTCTCTGGCGTCACAAGGCAATCATAACCTATGAAATCCTATTAAATACTTTTTCAGCTGGAGTAGTTACAAAATCAATCAGGTACAAGATAAGATTGGTGTCTTTGTAAGCATTGTCAGCACAAAAATTCCATTCAAAGGAACTGGGAAAGAATATATTGGAGATGACATAACTGAGATTGCTTCTGCTGTCAAGGTTTGAAGTTTTTAATTTGCAATTGTTCGATTTTTTCCATGTAAAATAAGCTAACAGCTTTTATTTTTCTCGTATCTATAGTATGCTATTCAGCAGTGCTGTGTCCAATTAAAATCCAAGATTGTGAAAAAGATGCAGGCCCGTGAGCAGCAGGAGAGGAAACGAAATCTCAGCAAGTATGCCAAAGTGTTATTTGTCCCTCTCATAATTCCAGCAATCAGCTGCACGATGATGCATTTTTTAAGTATGAAATAAAATATAATTCCTACCAATTGGCAGGTATATCCCCGATGCTTCTGGTGCGGTGTACAATGTTTTGAAAGAAATGACACAGTTACATGCGGCAAAGAAGATTCGTTATGGGGATGATGATGTCGAACTACTGAGAAAAGTCTCAGAGAATTTGATTACTAAAGAAACATTGATTGAAAAGCTTGCTAAACATGTTGAACAGGTATGCTATCTGGCCGCGTGTGTGAGTGTGAATATTTCGTAGTTTTCTTACTATATATAAACTAAAGGGATACCTCAAACTGAATAGATGTGAGTGTAACAGTGGCAGTAAATTGATCTAGTGGAACAACTCTTGTCCTATGAGTATATCCACCTTAAAGTTAAAATATAGATTTAGTTGTACATAAAATAAGGGGTAGCTTGAAGAACTTCGAAATTAGCGTCATAAAACCTGTGAAACATTTTTCTGAACCAACAGAAGTCGTTTCTCTCGATCACGAAACTTTTCTTTTCATTCTGTATTATGTACGTAACTGTGTTACACACCTCAACCGCAAGGAAGAGCAAGGGCAAAATGGAAAAATGAACTGTTAGACACAGAAACCTTACAAACTGCTTATTAGCTTTACTTTGAGTTCTTCTTTCCAAGAAACAACTATACCTTTAGCTTACACATGAAATGAAGCTTTTAGGCAATACCCTCTAGGACTGTCTCCTAAATAGACTGTATGAACTGAGTTCATACAATGAACAGAAGATAAAGGACGGGCTAGGGGTGCTTGAATTTTGATTTATTGATCAAATTTTGTATATAATTTCTGTGTGCAGGTGGACTATGAAATGGCATTGGAGTATGCCACGCAGAGTGGGGTGAGCGAGGAACCCAGAGAAACAATATACATACAATCATTGGATGCTGAAAATAAGATAATCGACCTACAGACTCCATTTTTTGTTTTCAGAGTCTTTCAGTAGGTTTAGAAAATTGATTTGATAATGAAAAGATATGTATGATAGGGAAGATAATTTTTCCAAATTAAATTTATATCGTGGTATAAGAAATAACAATTGTTGTATCTATTCTTTTCAATTGTAACAAGTGCCAATAATATTGATAAGATATTGCAGTGAGTTATGAAATAGTGTTTTCTGGTGCGTGCCTTTATAGTGCAAGAATTTGAATAATGACAAAACTCAACCCACTAAGAAGAAGGTTCTTTGCCACTGAAAACAAAAGCTGAAAGCCGTTTATTGTGATGATAGAGTTGTGGGACAAATCACTATTCTTTCGTAAAGATGGTGTGTCCAGCATCCGATGACGGAACCGCAACATTAACTAGCGGAGCATACTTTGATCTTCATTTAGAATGAATGTAAGGTCACTGAAATTGATTTTCTGGTTCAATGTGTTAATATTTTGAATAAATTAAAGTAGGTAGTAACATCTGCTTACTTATTTAAAGATGTATAAAAGTTCCAATCAAATAACTCTTCTTTGGTACAAAATTTTATTTTAGTACAGAAAAAAGAATTATATGTTTTAACATTATTTATTTTTAATATTTAGTTATCTTATTGTAATCTGTTCTAGGCTAAAGTACTTAATTCAAACCTGTTCAAATAAAAATTATCTCCCCTTATTACGAAGAACTTTCTACATATAAATTTGTTCTTTAATTAATAAACGATTTCTTTTATCAAAAACTCCAAATTTTTCCTTATCAGAATAATGAATATCAGATTGAATATTCGGTTATTAAAAAAAAGAAATTAAAAATACAAGAAATTAATTTTTATTTAATAATTTACAATTTGTTGTCATGATGTGACACATTTTGACTAAAAGCACCCCGGTAGGGCTTAAGACCGGTCACAATACCTAAATTTGTTAGTTTCGGTATACCCTCATTTTAAACATGACGTGGGCAAGTCCAATCACCAAAACCATTTGTCTATTAGCAAGTTAAAAAATGTTTTATATTATAACCGGTAAAAGAAATTAAATCACTTTTTAAGATGTTACCCTAGAAGTCAATAGATTTATTACATGCCAATTTCTATTTATAAGTATTTTATCAACTTATTAACTATTTATTCTTAAGAAGTTATAATTTGGCAAGTCTTCATTATAAGTAATTATGTTATGGTTGTTACCTAAAAAAAGTATTACAATGATAATGATGAATTTCATTGTTATATATGATTAGTTTTACTAAAATTATAAGCAACTTCAGACATTGTAAAAGTATTTATGTAGTCCTTAAATCACAACATGTGTAAGTGGGAGTGATAATTTTATTAACTTTTATAATATTTTTTTTAACAAAAAACTTATGTTAGGCACCTTTTGATATCTCAATTAGATTAATCCTTCAAAATATACTAATCAATTATCATCAGTTTTATAATATTATCTTAGAAATTATATAAACAATATTTTTTATATTAAAAATTCATAAAACCTAAAATCAAATTCTATACTTATCTTCTTTTTATAAGATTAATTTATCATAGAAACTAGTTAATTTAATTGATAATATTAAATGTGCAAATTAAATTTATTTTTCTTTTAAAATATTTCTGACATTAATGAAACATTTTTAATCACTCAAAATAGTTCTTCACCAACTACGAAATTTTTTTCAAATTAAGAATATTTTAAAAATATAATTAAATGAAAGAACATCTTAGATTAATTGGAAAAAGAATCTATAGTATAAAATAAATAAATAAACTTAAAATTAAACAATTGATTGAGTGGAAATATATAATAAAAATATTTTGTGGTGTTTTTTTTTTTTTTTTTTTGGCTCCTTAGTTCAGAGAAAGGACATGGTCACCACCACCTCACATACAAAAACCAAACAAGTAGAAGACACGCGCTTTAACACTTGAAGCCAAGGAGAAATAGTGAGAAGAAGAAGAAGAAGAAAAAGAAGCAAGGTGAAATTTGATCAGAAACAGAATTGGTAGAAACATTTCGCATTCTATATATATACATAGTGAAATTTGTATGATATTTTTATTGCATTGTATTTTAGTTATGGCGACGAAGGTTCCTCAGATCGCTATTCTGGGAGCTGGTATCTTTGTGAAGAATCAGTACCTTCCCAGACTCTCGGAGATCTCTCATCTCTTCCATCTCAAAGCCATTTGGAGCCGCACTCAGGTAATGCCGTTCCTCCACTACTGTTGCATAAGGTTTCGTTCTTATTCCAATCTCATCGGTTACTTTCAATTCATTTTTTCTGCGCAGGAATCTGCTACGGCGGCCGTAGACATCGCCGGCAAGAATTTTCCGGGAGTGGAGTGTAAGTGGGGAGATAGCGGTCTTGAAGATATCCTCCAAGATGGATCCATAGATGCAGTTGCTGTCGTTTTGGCTGGACAAAATCAGGTTTCTTATTTCTCTTCTCTATTATCATATTTACCTTTTCTCACTCTCACTCACTTGTTTAGACATAAACAATTAAGGTAATGATTTGTCATTTAACTTGTAATTAGATCAAATTATATAATAACAATCATGTTGTTGTCTACCTGCTGCATTTATTGTCCTACTATGTATTACCTACTTTCAAAATGTGGATTATCCAAGAAGGTGCCTTCCAATCTCAATTGACCCACTGTAGGAAGAAACTGGTGTTTGACTTTGTTCAGAGATAACACAGTTAGAGCTTGTAAAACCTGGGCATGCTTTACTTTTCAACAAGGTGGTATCAAAACTTATTCTAGATCATTTTTTGAGGTATCTATTGTATTACCCACACCCAATAGTGCTGATGTTAGGTTTTGTGTTCAGAAAAAAATAAATAAAATCTTAGTCTCACTTTGACTAGATCTCCAAATCTAAGAACCGGATTGTTTATCTGTCAACTTTAATTGGAATTGGAAGGACTATTGTACTTGAATTCTACAGAATTTACAATTTCTTTGCTTTTTCTTAACAAACAATCACTTGTTGCAGGTTGACATTTCCCTGAGGGTGCTAAAGGCTGGTAAACATGTTCTTCAAGGTAATAATTTTTTTGAAATGTATGTGTCTACAAGTTTGTTCGCCAGATATTATCTTTCTTGTTAGGTTCAGATTAATTGTGTCGGTGAGGAAGTTGCCTGGCTACTTCACGTCATGCTAGTAAATTTACTTTGTTACAAATCTGTTTTTACATATATCTTTTGTGCTATTGACTAAATTTTATGTTTGTTCGGATATATTGTACGCGTTGGATGCCTAATTTGGTGGATATAAAGAGAAACCTGCAGCATCATGTAAGTAGTGTTTTGTTATGGTTATTGTATACTTCTATTTACACTAAATTGTATAATAATTGAATTGAATTGGAAAAGTAGTTTCTATGAGCTAAACTGAACTGAAAAACAATTTGGATAAACTAAACTGTGTTTATAATCTAACTGAAGTCTTTCTTACGTACGATCTCGATATTTTCTTTTAAACTCTTAAAATTCTATGGGCATTGAATAAGTGTAAAAATGAAAGAAGCCTTGTGAGAGAGAAAAGTAATTTTCATAGACATAAGCAAGGAGAGTGAAAAAAAGGGGAACTAAATTTAGTAGTTTGGTCTTGACAATGAGTGAGAATTGAAGAGGACGGGAAAAAAATGAAAAAAAGACAGTAAAAACTACTGTTTTACTCCTAAATGTTTGATTGGTGTTGTATGTGGTGAGGGGTATTGTTAGGACACCACACTTGACACCCACACAGAAACACTAACTGCAAAGCACACAAACAATTACTGGAATACACTTTGATTCAAATCTGTATCAAAATGTTCACAACACCTACAAAGGAATGAAATTCCTTTCACACAGGAACAAAGCCTGTCACAGTACACAAATCAAAAGCCAAAAGTCTCCTTTACAACTAATGGTTGGTCTTTATATAGACCAACCTGCATACAACACTCACTAACCAATGTTAACAACCATAACTGTCCTAGCCTAACAATTTAAACTGTCTTTCTCTATTCTTCTACCCCTTTGCTTGATTGTCCTGATCCCAATTCCTAACAGGTATAATGAGTATTATAATATTCAAATAATTTATATCTAATCAAATATATCAAATTACACAATTTTCAAAAAGCTTTCTCTCTATTTCTCACCCATTTCTACTCAATCAAACGACTAAACATTTAATTTTATTTCTTACCTATTTATCTTTTCTCAACTTATTTCTCCATATTCATTTCCTCTATTTCTCTTTCCAAAACCCTTTATATTTCTCTTCAAAATCAAAAAGGGCAATAGCATAACTATACATTGATATAATAATGCAGGTACAAGTGAATTGGAAAATGCATTGTCCAGATACAAATCTATTTCTGCTGATGCTCCTGGTCAATTAATATGGTCTGTGGCGGAAAATTACCGATTTGAGTCTGGCTTACTAGAGGTATTTGTTTGTTTGAGATCTTGACCCATGAATCCAACTTTGCAGTCACATAAATTTTTTGGCAGGGCAAGAAACTGATTGCTGGCATTGGGAAAATGATGAGTGTTCAAGTTATCATTGAAGGATCAATGAACAGTTCAAACCCCTACTTTTCAAGCAATTGGAGGCGCAATTTCACTGTATGTGCTTTGTAATTAAGTTGTGCACTCTTCGAATATTTAAATTTAAAGGAACATTTGTCATAGAACCTATGTTTTGGATCACTTCAATGAACTAGCTTTCTGACCTATAAACTAAAAGAACTCTACTATTTAATATAATTATTGAATAATATATGAAATCTTAATGTCATGAACTTTATGTTGGTAGTGAATAAGAATGAGGTATAATTTTATTCCTCCTAAACTCTAATCCATGGAGTTACCATTACAATACATGACTGGAAATCCAAGTTTGGATTCTTTATATGTCTTGATCTATAGATTACTGAAACAATCTAATCCAATTTTATTAAGAAATTGTCTTTTTCTGTATTTCCTTTCCTGTGGCTATACTTGATAGCTAAAATATTGCGAATCCAAAAATCTTCAATAACTTCTCGTGTCATTAGCATAACATTTTATGTCTGTTTTATTGTACTAATTGTTGATTTTTGGTTCCTTATGTGAAGTTGTTCCTTTTTTCTTTCTGGCAGGGAGGTTTCATTATTGATATGGGCGTGCATTTCACTGCAGGGTTAAGAATGGTAATCTTTAACTTATGTGCATTTTGATTGTTGTATTTATTATCTCATTTCTTTCTGGTGTTTCAAATGCAATTTATGGTGGCAATAAACTCTTATTATTAGTCTTATCAAACTGATACTCTTTGGCATCTTACCAAAACTTTGCTATAAGTGTTTAATGCTCCGCTACCAAAATACACTTGGGCAATGAAAAGATATTGGTGGTATGATTTAATTTTTTTAAGAAAGACTGTATTTTGACCTTCTTATAAGTTGCTTGTTATTCTAAAAGTTGGTGAAGTTTCCTTTCAACTTCTCCATTAGGAATCTTAGAGAAGGGACTTATAGGCATGAGTTCTCTATATAATGATGCTCTTAAACTTTTTTTTGGCAGCTTGTTGGGTGTGAAGTGGTTTCAGTTTCAGCAATGACATCTCATGTAGATATGACCTTACCTCCCCCAGATAATATATCATCTGTCTTGTAAGCCTCTATTTCACGGAGTTAACTTTACAGTACATGACTGGAAATCCAAGATTAATTTTGGAATGTTTTGCCTTAGTCATTTGGAGAATGGATGTTCAGGAGTGTTTGTAATGGTTGTCTCCTCCAGATCACCTAAGGCATGTGGTCAAAGATCATTCTTCTTACAAAAGCACACTTGTGTCACAGCTGCTAGGCTGTAGATATGCTTACTCATGATTTTTAATATATTGTAGACGTTGTGGCGAGTTGTTGGCTTGAATGGAACCCTGCAAGTTGAGCGCGGTTTCCAAGGAGGACATGGTTACCTGGTAAATACTGTAGTTTCTGTTACTAGTTTTCATAAATAAAATTGCATAAGTTTTTTATGTCTTGTGATGCTGTGTAGGTTTCTTTTTATGGTGCCGATGGACAAAACAAAAGCTCCTTCTTTCCATTCAATGGAGTAACTGAGGAATTAAAAGCTTTTATTAATGATGTATCTGAAAGCACCCTCAAGGTAAATTGAGTACAAAATGATTCCTCGTTCTTATGTTTGAATTCCTAAAGAAATCTCGATGATTTTCCATGTTACCTTTTTTTATCAATTGCTTGTCCTAACATTCCTGGAACTAGAGATTCAGATTCATGCACATTATGATAAAATTATAGAGAACAATCTTGAACAGGGTGCCGTTTTCTAGTCTAATTTATTTCCTTCTAGCAGAAGGGGAGTGAGTTTGTGGCTGAGCCCCGCCTCTCTTTTGTGGAGGGTGCAAGAGATGTTGCTGTGTTAGAGGCAATGCTTGAATCTGGAGCTAAGCAAGGTGAACTCGTTCAGGTGAAAAAGTTTTGAGGTAATCATGGTACTCTTTTTCACCGACCACCTAGTTCGATGTTTACGGATATTTACTCTGTAATGTTATAGAACATTGAACTGAGCAAGGCAGTTAAGTATAGATGAATAAGCTTGTGTTTAAATAGTTACCCTGATTAATGGATGAAGTTTTAGTATTTGCTTAAATTTATTGAAATTATTGTTGGTATGCTCTTGATTCTGAAACTTCTAATGACTTGAGGCTAAGGATTATTATACTTAAATAGCTGCTACTTTTATTGGGCCAAAGCATCGAAATTTGCAATTTTACTTGAACCGGGTAACTTTCTAAAAAGTTTGGTACATTTGGAAGGATGCCTTTATTCTATGTAAGATTATATCATTAAATAACTTTTATACAAATAAGTTGGAAACTAGTGTTGTAATAAGATCATATTTATAAACTTTGATATTGACCTTGAATTATTTAATGCTATTGAAATATTTCAAAACTAATTGATATATACTTTGGGAATTTACAAAAGTTGAAATCCTTTGATTGTCACTTTATTAGTGCTCAAATTTTATAGCAATTAAGATAATTATTTATTTTTAGTATTTAGAGAACTATATGTGTGCGGAGAATGAGATATGTGTAATAAGTTTGTGAAATTTTTGTAATGATTAATTTTAAAAATTTACACGAGGAAAAGGTGTTTTGATCTTAATTTTTAAAATGAAAAAAAAGCTTGTCATTAGGGTCCAAACATAATGATGGATTCTGAAAAAACTGAGTGCAGTTGCCGCAGGACTGTTTCTTCCTGCACCTCCAAAGCTTGTTCAGTACCTTCAAAATTTGAAGATATTCTAAATCTATTCTTTATAAAATTACGGTTTTATCTTTATAGGGGTGGCTGGGTATGATTAGATAGAAGGTGGATAGTTCGGAAATATCTTATTTTGTAACTGATTTTCGTATAAAATTAGAACTGTTCTCCAAATCTGGAGAAAAATTTTAGAATATTACGTTTTGTAACTGATTTTTTATATAAAATAAAACGGGATGTTCCGAAATTATTCTTTAGATTTGGAAGATCGTTCCGGAACATCTTATTCCGCAATTTATTTTTTAAATAAAATAAGTTGTGAAACAGGGTGTTTCTGAACAATTCTCTAAATTCGGTAAACAGATCTAGAATACTTCTTTCTACAATTCATTTTATACTAAAACAAACAACTTATCTTTAAATCGCAGATCGAACAAAATCCTCTTTATAAATCCTTCCATTATTCGTGCATACATTAAATGATTATTAAATATGTTGCTATTAATAAATAACCGAACAAAACTGACAAAAAAAATGTAAAATAGAATGTTGGAGCTACTTGGAGTCAGCGTCGCATGAAAGTGAAATGAAGAGAATGAGTTAAGAGACTTAGAATTTAAGAATATTTGGGTCTTTATAGTATTATTTTAAAGACATTTTAGACAAATTGAAAAATTTCAGTGGCCGAAGAAATACTTAGAAAGTGCACAAACAAGCAGTCTCTCCAGAAACAAGCAGTCTTGCCGCAGACTTTGCAAAATAATGATTAACTTCTATCATTATTGTCTTTTCAAACGCATTCTATCACCATTTTTTCCAGAGAAAAAAATGTTCATCTTAAAATTAAAGACTAACATTAAGTAAAATAAAATGATTAAAATTATATTTAAATATTATAGTAAAATGAACATCTCTTATAATTTTAGCACGTAGTTTGGGTCAGTCCCTGTTCGGTTTGGCAGAAATGTTAGAAAGAAAGAAATCACTACTTAATCATCAAATTCACATTGAAAATTGTCAACAAATGACGTGAATGTTTTTAAAAGATTTTTATGGAACGTAGATGTGGTTTATAATAAAAGAATTAATTTTACAAGTTTTTTTATATTTTATTTTAATAGAAATTAACCATTTCCATATAAATTACTTTTATTTTTTTAATAAGTTCTTTTTAAAATAAACTATTTTTTATTGAAATAATTTTACCATAAGTTGCAAATAAACGAATGTTCAATTAAATTATCTACCTACATAATATTATGCATATACAAAAAATTATATAACATTACTTTTATTTCTCTTAATAAATAAATCCTTTAACACAGATTAAAAAAATTCAAGAAATAAACAAATCTCCCAATGGAGGAAACTTGACGAGGAGAGTCTTTTTTCTCTCTTAGTTTTTCTAAAAAAATAAATGATAAATAGTTTTATTTCTTTAGTGAAAGTTTATCGCTTTTAAATGTACTCTGATCATTTTAAAATTTTCTTTGGTCTAAATAGAATTGTTTAGAACATGATCCTAATTTGTATGTTTTCAAAAGATATTTTAGTCACTGAAATATCTATATTAAAATTATAATATAATATACGTAATAAAAATTATAATATAAACTTATTATACTATCTCATTTATAATATTCGTCTTGTTGTTTTGTACCTAGATTATCCAATTCCAAATTGTTTAAATTAAATTTAAAAGTTTTTAAAATATCAAATTATTAAAATTCAATTTATAATTAAACTATTAAGACTTTTAAATTATGTTATACTAATTAAATAATTTTACTATATACATTTTCAATCAAATAGTCCTGAAATGTCAGCTTATTTCAATCAAATAAGCTACAGTCACTTTCCCCTGTAAACAAATCTGCACCAAGTTATATATACTCTTATATCAGTATTTTTATTTAGTATAGGTTAATATATAGAGGTGAGAAAAGTGAAAATTTAATATATTTATTTGTGATTTCACAAACTTTTTATTTCTTTAAAATCCAGTGATTTTACAAACTTTTTTATTTTATTTTTTTGTAAAAATGAAAGGAAGATTATCAGTAAAATTGTTTATATATATATATATATATATAACTTTTGATTAATAATTTTAAAATTTACAACACAAATTATCAAATATATTATATTATAGATAGCGACTTATGATTCAACAACAGTAGTATCAAATCAGCCTGTTCATTCTATAATGTATTCTATTTATATAATATATTACGCTTTTCTTTTCAATCATACTAATTATTTCATTCCATTGTCATAAAGAAAAATATGTAAAATCTCTCCTAGACAAAAGAAGAGACAGTAAGTTGCGGAAGCTAGTTAAAATAGTTATTCACCAGCTACTAGTATTGAACTAAGAAAAATAGTTTAATTAACAATGTTTAAAAAATAGATTTGTGTCTCAATTTTTTTCGTAAATATGCAGAGCAAGAAGAGGGAAAGGGTCTTCTGGTTATTGTTGATAATCACTTTTAATTATTTTCAAGTTGGGTTAATTTTATAAAAGGAACACAATCAATTTATATAAATAGGGTCATTGAATTTGTTGCTCATGATAGAAATCTGGTTGTCAGTGATGGATTTGATTGTGATTTTTCTTTTGTCCCCTTTCTAAATTTACATGTGTTTAGCGTTTAGATCATGTTTTAAATTATTTGCCACGTATTTATATAGATATTATATTTATATTTGTCATGAAAATATTTTATGTGGTGTTAGTTGACAGCAAGGACTATAGTCAACAACTCATTACAAAAACCATACAGTTAGAAGCAAAGGAGAAATAACGAAGAAAAAGAAGAAGCAAGGTGAGGTTTGATTAGAAGCAAAATCCGCAGAAACCTTACGATACATTGTACGTAGTGAAATTCGTATAGTATTTTTATTGTATTGTAGCGTAGTTATGGCGACGAAGGTTCCTGAGATTGCTATTCTGGGAGCTGGTATCTTTGTGAAGACTGAGTACCTTCCAAGACTCTCGGAGATCTCTCATCTCTTCCATCTCAAAGCCATTTGGAGCCGCTCTCAGGTAATACCGTTAGTTTAGTTTCGTTCTTCTTCCAATCTCAGCGGTTACTTTCGATTCATTTTGTCTGCGCAGGAATCTGCTACGGCGGCCGTAGACGTCGCCGGTGAGCATTTTCCGGGAGTGGAGTGTAAGTGGGGAGATAGCGGTCTTGAAGATATCCTCCAAGATGGATCTATAGATGCAGTTGCTGTCGTTTTGGCTGGACAAAATCAGGTTTCTTATTTCTCTTCTTTATTGTCATATTTACCTTTTCTCACTCTCATTACTTGTGTATGCATCACAATTAAGGTAATGATTTGTCATTTAACTTCTAATCAAATCAAATTATAATTAATGACCATCATGTGGTTGTGTAAATGCTGCATTTATTGCCCTACTATGTCTTACCTACTTTCACAATGTGGATTTGACTATACAAGAAGGTGCCTTCCAATCTCAATTTACTACTACAGGAAAAAACTGATGTTTGAGATATCTATTATATTATCCACACAGTGAACTCAATAATGCTGATGTGAGATTGTGTATTTGGAAAAAGAAACAAAATTCTCTAAGTCTCACTTTGACTAGACCTCCAAATTTAAGAGCTAGATTGTGCAGGTTGACATTTCACTGAGGCTGCTAAAGGCTGGTAAACATGTTCTTCAAGGTAATGATCATTTTTAAATGTACGTGTCTGCAAGTTTGTTCGCCAGAAATTATCTTTCTTATCAGGTCATATTAATTGGGTCGGTGAGGAACTTGCCTGGCTATTTCATGTCATGCTGGTAAATTTATTTTGATACAAACTTGTTTATACATTTTTGTGTCATTGACTAAATTTTATGTTTGTTTGGATATGTTGTACGCTTTGGATGCATGATTTGGCGGATATAAAGAGAAACCTGCGGCATCGGGTGAGTAGTGTTTTGTTATGGTAATTGTATACTTCTATTTACACTAAATTGTATATTAATTGATTTGGAAAAATAGTTTCTCGGAGTTAAAATGAACTGAAAAAACAATTTGGATAAACTGAACTGTACTATTTCTTATCTAGGATCTCGATATTTTCTTTAAACTATACTTAAAATACTATATATGGACATTGAATTAAGTGTAGAAATGGAAGAAGTGTTGAGAGAGAGAAGTACTTTCCACGGATATAAGCAAGGAGAGTGAAAATGGAGAGGGTAATGAGATTTCCAAAATCATAGAAGACTATTTGGTTGACATCTGACTATTTTTATTGAGAAAAGCAATGGTACAGTTTTTCATCTTTAAACTGCTAACACTTCAGTTCAACAGTGCATTGAAATGCTCTTTTTTCAATTCAGTTTTTTAAACTAAACTACCAACATAGTTTAGTTTAGTTTAGTTATTACTAAAAGCAGTTTAGTTTTTTTTTTTTAAAAAAATTAATTTAGTGCAGTTCTTGAAAGTTTTCTATTTTTGGCCACTACTCAATCTCTATATAGATGAATATTTTAGGTGGTTTTTTCTTTATCCTCTTTTAAAACCCGTGAGCACGGGTATTTGTTTATTTTTGTGTTTTTTATATTAATTTATTAAATTAAAAAATCGGGGTTATATTTATTATGTTATTACTAAAATAATATTACAATTCATTTTATATGTTATTATTAATATTATATTTTAATTGATGGTGTATATAGTATAAGAAATAATTTTAATAAAAACTGAAGAATAAAATTTAATTTTTGTATTATATTTGAAAAGATAATTAAAAGCTTGATTAAAAATATAATTTTGAGTACTGTTTATGAGGTATCTAAAGAGGATATTTGCATCATAATTGTTTTAGAAATTTTTAATTAGTTTCTATATTTCAGTACTTTTTTTTAATAAACTGTTATGCATATTGTTTGTATATATGATAATAGTATATTATATTTTTGAGATGGTTATATATTATGTGTTTTAGAAGTGCATTAAAGTTTTTTTTGAATTATATTGGTATCTTGGTTAAAATTATATAAGATTTTTACCGTGATTAGCTATGTTCTTTTGTTATATTATATTTTTTTAATTTACCTTTTATTTAATAATAAAAAATTCATTTGTACTAAACTATGAATTATTGTTTACAGATTTAACTTAAGTACTATTTTGAATAAATAAATTTGAATGTTTGAAATGGTCAAAATAATTATTAGGGAAAATATTTAATAGATTAAGTTATAATTTATCATATATTTTACATCTTTGTTCCTAAGTGATAAGTTTATTACTTGTTTCAATTCTAAAAGTGAAATGTCAATTGAGTCATATTTATATATATAAATAAATAAATTAATTAATTATGATCTTTCCTTAAGATTACTGTGCATGATATTAAAGACACAATATATAATTTAATCATTGTTGTTTAATATATCTTATCCAAGTCTAAATAATTAGACTAGAATTAAATTTAATAGAGTCCAACTAAAAAATTGAATTGAAATTAAATACAAATTCAGATTGTTTAAAAAAACTAATTTGGATTTTATAGATCTAAATTCAAATAATTGGAGTGTATTACTATATTTCAAATCCTTATTTTCTAAAATAAAATTTGAATCTTTATATTTGGTTTATTCTAGTTTAAAATTAGGTATTCTTTTTCAAATTTAGTCTTTATTAAAAAATATTGTTACACTTTTATAAATAGATTAAATGATCATAATCTCCTTAAATTTAATATTATAACCCTTTCAATATAATTTACTTTTCATATATCACTTTTCCTTTAAATACAATTATATACATAATAACTTCGGTTACTCTAATGTATAAATTAAAAAAGCAAAAAACATCACATGATAGAAAATGTACTAAGCATGTTATAATGGTATATTTTATCTCTGTCTAATTGTTAGCTACCTCATCATGTTGGTCTTGTACAATTTGTTGATCGTATTATCGTCAAGTATTCTGAAAAACTTTCCTGAAATTTTAACTATTAGGCCGTGTTTGTCTGGGATGAAGATGGAGAGAAGAGGAATTAATTTAGTAGTTTGGTGTTGAGAATGAGAAAGAATTGAAGAAGAGGGAAAAGAATGAAAAATAAATAAAATTGAAAACTAATATTTTACCCCTAAATGTTTGTATGTGGTGAGGGTATAATGAGTATTATACTATTAAAATAATATCCAACATTTAATTTTATTTCTTACCTATTTATCTTTTCTCACATTTCTTATTTTTCCATTTCCTCTATTTCTCTTTCCAAAACCCTCTATATTTCTCTTCAAAGTCAAACAGGACAATAGCATAACTATACATCAATATAATAATGTAGGTACAAGTGAATTGGAAACTGCATTGTCTGGCTACAAATCTCTTTCTGCTGATGCTCCTGGTCAATTAATTTGGTCTGTGGCTGAAAATTTCCGATTTGAGACTGGCTTAATAGAGGTATTTGTTTGTTTGAGATCTTGGCCTATGAATCCAACTGTGCAGTGACATAAATTTTTGGCAGGGCAAGAAACTGATTGCTGGCATTGGGAAAATGATTAGTGTTCAAGTTATTGTTGAAGAATCAATGAACAGTTCAAACCCCTACTTTTCAAGCAATTGGAGGCGCCATTTCACTGTATGTGCTTTGTGATTAAGTTGTGCACACTTTGATTATTTAAATTTAAAAGAGCATTTGTCATACAACCTATGCTTTGGATCACTTCAATGAACTACCATTCTGACCTATCTAAAAGAACTCTACTATTTAATATTATTATTGCATAATATATGAAATCTTAATCTATGGATCACTGAAACAATCTAATCCATCTTTAATAAGAATTTATCATTATCCGTATTTTCTTTCTGTGGCTATACTTGATAGCTAAAATATTGCAAATTCAAAAATCTTCAATGACTTCTCATGTTATTATGCCTGTTTTACCTAATAGTTGATTTTTGGTTCCTTATGTGAAGTTGTTCCTTTTTTCTTTCTGCAGGGAGGTTTCATGCTTGATATGGGAGTGCATTTCATTGCAGGGTTAAGAATGGTAATCTTTAACTTATGGTGTGCATTTTGATTGTTTTAACTTATGTTTATTGTTTATGGTGGCAATGAACTCTTATTATTAGTCTTATCAAACTGATAGTCTTTGGCATCTTACCAAAACTTTGTTATTAGTGTTTAATGCTCTGCTACCAAAATACACTTGGGCAATGAAAAGATATTGGTGGTATGATTTAACCTCTTTAAGAAAAACTGTATTTTGACCTCCTTATAGTAAAGTTGCTTGTTATTCTAAAAGTTTGTGAAGTTTCCTTTCAACTTACTTCTCTATTAGGAATCCTAGAGAAGGGGTTTATAGGCTTGATTTCTCCTTATAATGTTCTTAAACTTTGTTTTTTGGCAGCTTGTTGGGTGTGAGGTGGTTTCAGTTTCAGCAATGACATCTCATGTAGATTTGACCTTACCTCCCCCAGATAGCTTATCATCTGTCTTGTAAGCCTCTATTTCACGGATTTAACTTTACAATAACTGACTGGAAATCCAAGATTAATTTTGGAATGCGTTGCCTCAGTCATTTGGAGAATGGATGTTCAGGAGTGCTTGCAGTGGTTGTCTCCTCAAGATCACGCAAGGCATGTTGTCAAAGATCATTCTTCTTACAAATGTGTCACACCTCCTAGGCTGTGGATATGCTTACTATTCATGCATTTATTTTTGTAAATTTACTCATGATTTTTGATATATTATAGACCGTGTGGCGAGTTGTTGGCTTGAATGGAACCCTACAAGTTGAGCGCGTTTTCCAAGGAGAACATGGTTACCTGGTATATACTGTAGTTTCTGTTATGTTTTTCATAAATAAAATGGCATCAGTTTTTTATGTCTTGTGATGCTGTGTAGGTTTCTTTTTATGGTGCCGATGGACAAAACAAAAGCTCCTTCTTTCCAGTCACTGGAGTAACTGAGGAATTAAAAACTTTTATTAATGATGTATCTGAAAACAACCTCAAGGTAAATTGAGTACAGAATGATTCCTCCTTCTTATGTTTGAATTCCTAAACAAATTCTTCAGTTGATTGTTCATGTTACCTTCTTTTATCAAATGCTTGTCCAAACATTCCTGGAACTAGAGATTCAGATAACTTCATGCACATTATGATAAAAATATAGAGAACAGTCTTGAACAGGGCGCTGTTTTGTAGTCTAATTTATTTCCTTCTAGCAGAAGGGAAGTGAGTTTGTGGCTGAGCCCCGCCTCTCTTTTGTGGAGGGTGCAAGAGATGTTGCTGTGTTAGAGGCAATGCTTGAATCTGGAGCTAAGCAAGGTGAACTTGTTCAGGTCAAAAAGTTTTGAGGTAATCTTGGTACTCTTTTTCACCGACCACCTAGTTCGATGTTTACGGATATTTACTCTGTAATGTTATGAACATTGAACTCAGCAAGGCAGTTAAGCATAGATGAATAAGCTTGCGTTTAAATAATTACCCTCATCGATGTCGTTGGATGAAGTTTTAGTATTTGCTTAAATAATAATTTGTGTTGTAAAATGATCATATTTATTAACTTTGATATTGAGCTTGAATTATTTAATGTTGTTGAAATATGTCCAAACTAATTCCTATATACTTTGTAATGTATAACAACTGAAATCCTTCTATTTTCACTTTATTAGTGCTCAAGTTTTATAGCTTTCTTTATTAGTATTTTTAGAGAATTGTATATGTGTGGATAATTGTAATATTAAAATTTATGAGGTAATATTTTTTAATATAATTTATGTATAAATGAATCGTTTATTGATAAATATATTATTATTTATATTTTTGTGGAGTTGACAGTTATTAGTGATTTATTAACCTTCTAGAATTTTAATAAAATATATATGTTTGTGTGGGAGTATTGAAGGGTGTTTTGTTACAATTTGTTGATCTTCTTAATTTCGAGTGACTTGGGGTGTGGATTTTCTGTCAAGGTATCAGCTCTCCCTCCTTTAGGATGAGAGTATTTGTCAAATCTTTGATTATTAAGGTCATAATTAATAAAGATATTAAATGAGATAATCTAGACAATTATCATACTCTTCATACTTTTTTAAGCTTGATGATTCATACTATACCAATTTGTTCCCTCAAAATTTGATGTATAATATAGTATACCATAGTGATAATAATAAGGGTTTATTTATAGATTAGCTAAAATTAACTAAAAAAGACTTATGCATACCTTTTTATTTTTTACCCATCACTTCATCTTTTACAAAATAAATAATCAAAACCAACGATTAGAATATAATTAAATTCTAATTAAAATTTTTAAAAGAAATTAGAGGTAATGATTACAAAATTTATTATAATACAGAGAAAATGAGACATTTATCATTATAAAATTTTAATTTTTTTTTTCTTAAGTGAGGTGTCTTTAATTTTATTTTATTCATGATCTAATTCTCTTATTCATTAGATCTAATTTTAATTATATACTTATGTTTTACTTATGTATTTCATGATTACAAATTCTAAATCATAATTTACATAAGGATTTGAAAATCTTATATATTAAGGTTAGACTTTAAAAATTTAAATTAGTATTTTATTCAGGATAAGATTGTCTTGAATTATTGACTATGATAAAGCTTCTTTATCCTAATTAGTCATTATAATAGGAATTTAAATATTTTTAAATACAAAAAAAATAACTATATATTATTTTGATATAACTTTTTGATATATATCTTATTATTTTGTCTTACTCTTCATGAACAATATGTATATATAAATGAAAATATCACAAAATTTGATAGATGTATCAAAGTATCATAACCCGTTCACAACAATCATTACTACATATTTTCCTATAACCAATTAAAATATTAACACTATAGATAACTCTATTATTTTTTTGAAGAGCACAATATTCAACATTAACTTTTGCTTCAAACTTGAATGCTCCTATCATATTCCATTGTTGTTATATTTTACTTGTCACCAGCTCTATCATACTCTATTATTATATTTTACTTGTCATAGACTCTATACATCAATTCTCTAATTAACATGTTTCTTTCTCTATAAGTAAAGAAAAAAAGAATTGTAGATAAATAAACTTTTTTTTTCTTAGAAAATAAATCAATAAATATATAAAATAAAAGTAGAAAATAAAATATAAAACTTATGAATATATATATATATATATATATATATATATATATATATATATATATAT
>Ga0209489_101914_pt1 | contig 42798 bp, 31 predicted proteins | sample SiratrowhiteBW_FD_187527 | JGI IMG/M metagenome (GOLD analysis project Ga0209489, IMG submission 187527) | Root nodule microbial communities of legume samples collected from California, USA - Siratro white BW (SPAdes) (version 2) | ecosystem: Host-associated > Plants > Roots > Nodule | place... | reverse complement strand
TACTACTAGTAGAGTCAGGATATCAATCGTTCACCCGATCCTTAGACAATGCACTTCCTAACTAACCCAGACACGGGTGTTTTCTTTCCTGAAAACACTATGCCTAGGCTTTGACAAACTTTATCAATACTCTTACCAATATCACATTACAATATAGATTTCTACTCATGCATTCATTCACTTTTAAATCTCAATCTCCACTTCAATCTCAACATTTAAAGAAATCACTAAACTATCAATATAATTAAACTTAAATTATCAATTAATTGGTTTTAATAAATACATACATTGCATTCCAAAGAGCTAAACATTCAGAAACAAAAAGCCAAAAAAAAAAAAAATTTTTTTTTTAGCTTGGGCGAGACCAATTTCGTCCGGGCGAAAATACCCCTCGCCCGAGCGAAAAATTTATCGCTTGGGCGAAAGTAGTCCAGAGAGCAAGGTCTATTTTCGCCTGAGCGAAAACACTCTCGCCTGGGCAAGAATACCTCCTCGCTTGGGCGAAAGATTTCTCGCCTAGGCGAAAGCACTCCAGAGAGCACACTTGCTCTAGGGGCTTCCTCGCCTGGGCGAGTGTACCCTCGCTTGAGCGAACTACTTTATCGCCTGGGCGAGTAATTTCCCGCCTGGGCGAAAACAGTCCAGAGAGCATACTTGCTACTCGAAACTATTCTCGCCTGGGCGAGACGATGTCACCTGGGCGAATTATGCAGAAAAATCAACAGAATTCACTATATCAGAGTTACCATGCATGCCTCAGATGACTAAATTGGGTGAAAATCAAGCCACATACACAATGAATGATCTACCCTAGCACAGATTATCTATTCAACAGATCAACATATCATCAATTTTCACACAACTATCTCATACGTGCAACATTCAATTCAACATTTCAGACCTGCAGGAAACTTTACCAGATACAAATTGTACAATTACTACAATCATTAACTTATCTATTAAAGACTTAAATTTGTAAATCAAACAAGTACTAAGGTTAGCTTCCCTTACCTGAATTGCAGTTAAAATTCTCTATAACAATCCCAATAGCCTATGGTCCTCAGGAACTCGAATTTGCATTAAAGGACCTCTAATCAACGATCAGACTAACCGACTATGAAGCTAGGCTCACAGAGCCACCGTCTGATGGCTCAGAGGCCACATGCAAGCTCAGTAAACAGAGGAAAGCGAAAACCTAAAACTGACTCTAAGAGAAGGGGCAGAAAACGAACTTACTCTATTGGAGATTTTGATCGGATAGACTTGCTCTGTTCTCCGCCACGAGTCCAATGGTGGGCTCCGCTCAAGAAACTGATGGAAGACAGACACGAAGTCTTAGAGAGAAGTCAGAGAAGAGGGAGGTCAGAGGTTTTAGAGAGATGGTGGCTTAAGTGGGAATGAGACTTGATTACTAACTTTTCCTATAAGTAAGTGTTTTCAGTTTAATAATATAATAATCAAATGTTCATTCTACTTTTACCACTTATACTAAGATGATAGATTTTCTAGATTGTTAAAGAATTTTACTTTATTGGGAATATGTTTAGGTTTTAAAATATAATACTTTTAGCACATAATATTTCTTCAAATTATTTTTGACTAAGTTTTAAAAAAGGTATCGGGATTGAGAATTTATTTTTTTGGAGTAAAAATTTAAAATTGTAATAAAAATGCAAGAACACTCCTATTAAACAACTATTGGTATGACAATAAATTAAAATTTTCATAAAATTTATATATAATTATCTTATTTTTTGGAAAAAAACTTATATAAATTTTCCTAGAAATATTTTTGAGTAACTAAACAAGATTTCATAAAATGTTACCAATCATAAATTCTAAGATTTATGAATCTGACGAATGGTGGTTCTTAGGATATAAAAGAATTATCTTCTACCATACATCCTTTAATTTATACAATATTTCATTATTTTATTTTATTTTATTTTTTATTTTGGTTAGTATGATATTTTAATCTCTTTACTTTGCAACGAAATGACATTACCAACTGAGACAATACACTAATGTCATACATATTAAAATCAAATAATGTGATGCGATCATATTTTAAATAATTTAATTAGTACACAACTTGCAAACTGATTCACGATACTCAAGCTAAATTTTATATTTAGTTTTTATTTTAATTTTTAGATTTAATGAGATCCTAATTTTAAAAAATAGATTAAATTTAGTTAAACTTCTGTCTTACTTAAAATTGAATTTAAAAGAAGTTTGATATAACAGCTTAAATAATAAAATAGAAAATCATAAATTTTTAAATATATTCACAACTAATTGTCTCACCGGGATAATTATTATTTGGATGAAATATTTTTCTACACAAAATAAACTTTTGATTTCAGATATTTAAAACTAATTCAATTAACATAACTTTATTTTAATGGTAACAGAAATACATAAAGATATTAAGAGTATATGCATTAGTTTGGATGAGTTTATGTACGTGCAATGGCTACTTCAATAACAACATTTAAATATATAATAATATTCCAATCCCAAAAGCTGAAACAACTTTCTAGTTGAAGTATATTTTAATTACGTATCTAGTCAATAATATTATAAAAAATTTCAATTTAAATATATTTTTGATAATCACAATTCAGTATAAATATATTTTGTGCTCTTATTATAATGATATCAAATAATTAAAATATAATATTAGAGTTAGTAAATAAAATTATTAATAATAAATATTTTTTTTCACTTTTTTAATCAAATAACCCTTCTTCTTACTCATACCTTATTTTTGTTTTCTTCTCACTCTACTTCCCTCTCCTTCATACCAAACACTGATAATTGATTTCTCCGCCGAATTTCAATTTTCTTCTCACATCCACCTAAACAGGTTCTTCCTCACTTTTTTTTGTCAATCTAGATGTTACGATATCTATCATTTTTTTCTCCTGATTTTATCTGCCCTATTCGTTGACTGATAATGAGTATATTTTGGATTTAGAAGTAAACATATACAGGGGATCAAGTTTATCTTTTTTTCTCTGGGTTATGAAATTTGTCTGCAGCTATTTTGTCTCTGACCAGGATAATCGTATTTGCGTTAAAATTGCATTTTGGGTATCTAGTAATCTTACTTTGTCTTGTGCAATTAGGCTTAATTTAAGAACCCCATCTAAGTCTCTCTTTTTAGTTGTTATTGCATTGATCAATGAACAAGTATTTGCCTTCCTAACTTTTTTTGTGGGGAATTGTTGTGCTGTGACTTTGAATTGATGATTCGGTACTTACTTTTTCAGAAGCTTGAGGAGGTAATTGGACCATAAGTTTGTTTGAGATGTGGCAGAGGCATGAAACTGCTTCAGCTGCATCTAAAGGGTCAATCAGTGGAGAAGCAAGTGAAAAGTCCAGTGATGGTGCTGATATCCGCACCGCTGTTACTGTTGGAAACCCAAGGAGGTCTTCATTTGTGTGGCTGGCCTTGCTGCTGATTATCATTTATTGCTGTTCATCCATTTACCACTATCAGTTTCAGAGCATGCCAGTGCCTCTTACAGCAGAAGAGGCTGGCAAGAGGGGATTTTCGGAGATCGAAGCATTTAAGCATGTCAAGGCCTTAACTGAGGTGGGGCCTCATCCAGTTGGTTATGAAGCCCTACATCTTGCTGTGCAGGTCCACTCTTCAACTTTGTGAATCTTTTCCTTCATTGTTGTTGTTCTTACTTCTTACTTTTGCCTTGACTCTTTGGATCACAAGCATCATGAGTAAGATGTTGTGGATTACATGAATTTTCTTCCAGAGGAAATAGATAAAAGGAAATATGGCACTCAATTAATTGTATAGGGATGCCAGTAGGATTGGGTGGGTGTGAGAAGTATCCAAATTTCAATAGGGTAGCGAGCATCTATGAGACCCGGGAGTATTTGTAAATTGAATGTTATATTAACATCATATAATGTCGTTATGTGCTTATTCTCTGAAAAAAGACATTATGAAATGATAACCTTTTTTAATCTATTCCCAAAGTGGAAGAAAAATCATATCTATATATGATATTTAATAAAAATATAAATTCTGTAAATAAACTGGTATCCTTGGGGTGGGCGTTATAATGCCCACCAGCCGTTGAGTATCCATCCTCCTCCCTGTTAAAGGTAATCTGATGCTACAGATGTGGGTATCTCGGTCATCCTTTGTTCCTTGCTGAGTCTGTCGAGCTATAATTGCATTGTCTCAAACATGCTAATGTTCTGGATGTAAACATCCTATACTCATAATGATAGGTTATTACATGTGTGGTTTTTTTAATTAATATTCAGTGTACTTTATAGTGAACAATAGGAGTAAAAACAACCTATACAACTCATTGTGGTAATTTATTAGCCTGTTTTCTGTTTATTATATGTTTACTTTGATAAGCTTCCTACTGCAGTACGTTTTGACAGCATGTCAAAATATTAAGAAAACAGCTCTTTGGGAGGTAGATGTTGAAGTGGATCTTTTTCACGTGAAGTCTGGTGCAAATAATCTTGGCAGTGGCTTACTTTCAGGGAGAACACTTGTTTATTCAGATCTAAACCATGTTGCAGTAAGAATCTTGCCGAAATATGTATCTGAAGCAAGAGAGCAATCTATTCTGGTCTCTTCTCATATTGATACTGTTTTTTCAACGTATGTTCTCTTCATCTATTTGCTTTTACACTTCTGTTTTAATCAATCATTGTTTATGTCTTTTTTTATTACTGGGATGCGCTTATCATTGTGGCCTGATATGCTGACATAAATGTTTGTACAAAGGGGTTTGTGTGTATGTAATTTTGTTGATCTACGATCTATGATGGACCGCTATTATATCTGTTTGTCGCAACATAGCATGAGCGAGTTTCTCTTCCTACGCACGTACTGCCACCATTACCTTTTTCGTGAACAAATGATATGGAATAACTATGCCCTCTTTAATCACCAACAACACAAATTCCTGACTCTATTCTTGAAGAAAAAGCTTCGGAAGCGATGGATCCGGTGATGGGATTGGGAGGACAGAGGCTGCCCTCACCCCTTATAAGCTTCACCTTAATAATTTGATTATATTTTTAGTCAATGTGAGATCTTTAATATATCCTTTCATGTCGAAGATTGAATATTTCGAGCGTGAGAATAGAAGGGGTCTGATAGGGACTGACAATATAAACCCAACAAACTTTACTAGGATGGACTCTACCAACTTAGAAGTGTATTTTAGACCCAACTCAATCTCGTAAAACTAACTTGTTAAGTAAGGGTTGCATCCACTTAAACACTTCAATTTGACTATATCTTTAATTGATGTGAGTTCCCAACAAAGAGAAATGATTATTTAATGCTCTTTCTCATAAAAGTAGGAAGCCAGACTAGTGCAGCAGAATTATCAGTAAAAGGATATCCGATGCCAATTTATGAAGTCAGTGTCATGTTCTTACATAGAGAGCTATCTGTTATTGCAGTTGGTGATTCCAACTGATATAGTTAAGATACCACTAACATAGCTAACAACTCAGCTGGCAGCCTAGGGCTGATACAGCTGATGCCCAACTGTAAATTTTTTCTACGCTTTAAAGGGGAATAATGATGGTGTGACTTGACAGGCTGCATTAAGATGGCTTAAGATGCAGCTCCTTTTAGTTTGATGTGATCATGACTTACATCTATAGGTCAAAGGATAAATATTATACTTGTGAAAACTTTCTTTTTCTCCATGGAACAACAGAAGGGCGTACTTTTGTACATGATCATGGACTAATAAATTGAAATTATAATATGCTAACATTAAAGTATGGCGGATGATATGATAGGGGTGAACGTTGAACCATTCTTTTATGCTATAATATGAATGCTTTGGCATATTATTGTTGCTGTTTTTTATTGTTGTCATTGCATTTATTTATTATTGTTGTTCCGGTCATTACATTGCAACTTACCAATGTTTGTGGATGTGAGGCGGGAGCTTGGTTCTCCTTAACCAGTATCTCAGATTTATGTTATCTTATGTAGAAGAGCTTTGTCCCTGTACATGGGCCGTCTTAATTGGTCTCAAATTAGTCAAGGTCCAAAGTGGCTTTTGAATACAAGCTAGGGATCTATAACAAAAAATGATCACATCTTTGGTTTAAAAATTAAAGGAAACTGGTTACAGAGTGATGTTTTTCAATTCTTACTTTCATATGCTGATTTTATTGTTTTGTGCTAGTTAAAGTTAAGTGACTTTTTCACATCTGTTGTACATCATATGTAATTGAATACTGTTTAATAAGAGTTTGTTTATTATCGGTTGTCAAAATTAAACTCACATATGTCCAAGCATGTGGTGCTGCATTAGAGGCCAAAAATTTTAGTAGATTTGGCAACGCATGGTTGGATGGAACTGCAAATAAGTTTATAACATTGATCGTGGATCAAATTAAACTCATTAAGTAACAACATTATGAAAGTAGGAGTTTATTGGTCCTGGAAGGACATTTGGGCAGTGACATTTTTCTACTAATTGGAAATTGTAGAGGGGACATCGATAAGAATTCTACATCATATTGACAAATATTTGCAATCAAACTCTTTTTAATAAACATCAACATGTTAAAATTTTTCATTAGACTCTCCTTGTGCTATAGTTTGGTGCTATGTTTCTGCAATTCCTAGCAAGCATGCAAAGTTACAGGTCTAAAACCTTTTGCTTTTCCTTCGAGTATTTGAAAATTTTGAATCAGTTAAATGCACTCCATTATTTGGTGCTGAAAATATAGCATTGATTCAACAGAGCAGGGGCCGGAGATTGCAGTTCATGTGTAGGTGTTATGCTGGAACTTGCTCGTGGGATTTCTCAATGGGCTCATGGATTGAAGAGAGCTGTTATATTCTTATTTAATACAGGTGAGGAGGACGGTCTTAATGGTGCTCATAGCTTCATAACTCAGGTATAGAATTGTTTGCCATTTGTTAATGCATCCTTATATTAAGTAGTTCTCTTGTTTCTCATCAGTTTTAAAATATGGTTTTTAAATTTACAGATTATAAGACTGATGTTGGGATTAGAAGAAATCTAAATTATAAAGATTTATGGGTTAAATCTTTTGGAAAGAAGTTAATGGACTATATTTCAATTTTCAATTGAGCCCCTCCATACTTTTGTTTTCTAACCCAGGAGAATAACTTCTATATTATTAAAAATATTTTCATAAAATTAATAAATAATTCATTGTTTAACCCCATTTAATGTAGTTCATGTGGCAATAATGTCTTTAATTATCAGTGTTTCTTTTCCTCTCAAATACATGTGACCTGTTTTTTGTTTCCTATTCTCCAAAACTGTTGTCTATTTTGAAAAATAAGAAAACAAGAAAACTCCATTGATAAAATTGATTTTTGGAAACTGTTTTCAAAGTGATACATCTTTTCATATTTTAAAATAAAAAAACAAAACATCTATAAGTTGTTTCGATTTTCTACTTTTAGTTTTGTGTTATTCATGTTCTTCCTTTGCACTATCTTATATTCTTCTCCTGTCATCTAAAAATCAGTAAGTGTTTTACAGAATGAAATTTCAAAGTTAATAGACAGAAACCAATCAAACACACCCGTATTCTTTCTTTTTCTTAATTTCTTACTAATAATACATTTATCATTTATTAAAAGGAAAAGCTTTGCATCGTTGACATATTATCTACCTCACCTATTTGGCCTGGAAAATGCTGATGTTATTAATGATTATGTTTTTCCCATTACTTATTTGAAAGGTATGCTTAAAGTGAATGGAAAATATACTATTTTATTTTTGCTCATATTAAGATTTACATTGCATTTTCATTCTTAGTTTTCGTAAAATATATTACGTAATATCAAATTTTGTCTTGCATTATTTAAAGATATTTTTCTTTTCAAAATTTTAATGAAAAATATTGGCATTAAGTATATTGTAATATCATCATTATCCTTCTAAAATAATTCGTAAAATTTATTTTCAAATGAAGTAAATCTGTATTCTGTAAGCTGAAAAGGTTTTGAAAGCATTTTAATACAAAACTTGAATTATAGTTTTTATTTATCATTAATGCAAACTAAAATAAACAAGAAATATAGTAGACTACAAAAGTTTATCATACTGCAGACTTTGACTTTCGAATTCTCTATATTAGAAGTGTGGCAATTTTCTTACCAACAATATCAAATCTAGAAGTACACTAAGAAAAGACCAAATCTAGATAGAACTTGATTGCGTTTCTCCAAATCTAGAACTTGATTGCGTTTCTTTGTGATGACGTTTTTTAAACTTCTGTTAGGACGGTCAGTTCCTAAGGTATTGTTATTATGAATTTGCTCATACATGAAGAGAACACAAACTATCGATTAAAGAAAATTAGGACCTGTGTGTTTGAGCTTAAAAAAAGTGATTTTATTATGCATAATTTTTGTAGAGTATTTTCCCCCCAACAATTATTTTTAGCTTTTTGAAAAAAAATGCTAAAACAATTTTTTTAGGTTTCTGTTGTTTTTTGCTTACTGAACTATTATAATTTTTTAAGAGTAAAATAGGTTTCTTCTCCTAAGTGATGTGAAATATTAGATTGTTCTCCTTTCTTATGTTGAAATGTGTAGTTTAGTCTCCATTTAAGTTAATATTGTTAAAGTAACTACTCTTATTTTCCCCAAGAAATGCAAGTATTAACATTATCCTCCTCTCTTATGTTGAAATATAAAGTTTACTGCATTTAACTTAACACCAAAAAAAGAATATTATTTAAAATATGCTACAATATCTCTAATTAAAAGTATACTAAAATATTTTTAATTTACCAAGCTACCCTTTAGTCACTTAATGCCCTAATTTTGCTTCTGTTTAGGCATCGATATTGATTTTCTTTATAAAGGATTGCAGGCAAAGTAAATGCTTTGAGAGTGACAAAACCATTAACCAAATTTGTTGTTAGTAGTGTATAAAAGGCTAGAAATGACGTTTAATGGAGAAAAAAGTTTATCACTGCACATGTATTATATGAAGCAAGTAGTTTAGTATTGTAAGGAAATAACTCACAATTCATTAGAGTGTCAGATGATAATAAAGAACCCGTAAGAACAGGTAGAAAGAGTAATGAAAAAAACACACAAGAAATTTAACGTGGTTCAGTTGAAGTGTTAACTAACTTCGATATCTATATCCAAGGTCAGAAATTCACTAAGAATATAGATTACAACTCAAGGTTTCTCTTATAGTGAGCTCTAGGTTAGTTACAACTGTTAATACAAGGTCTTATTTATATAGAAAATAACTGTCAAACTAACTTTTGTAAAACATGCTAAATAGTTGTAGAAGACACATGAACAATACTTCACTTCTGAGCTCGATATGTCAACCCTGACAGACCTTGATAAGAGACAAGGAAGTTATAACTGATGTAGGGTAGATGGCTTGATGCCTTCTGGTGTTGTGAAGATAGACGCACGCTCTAAGAAGAAGACATGATCTGATATAAGACAGAACCATCAGATGGTCTAATACATAGGGATCTTTGAACAAGATTTTTACTGAATCAATCTTTACAAACATATTTTTAATAGAAAATATTAGTAATAAATAATCTTTAATGAAAATTATTACATTGGTTATAGAAAATATATAAATCATAAAAAAAAGTGGTGTGTTTTAATCTATTAAAAGAGAAAACTATATTTTAAAATATGAAAAGAGAAAAGTAATATAAGTGTAAGAAGATATGTAGTCAAAAAATTAATTTTAATGAAATTTTACAAACAGAATAAAGTGTAATATATTTGTCAACGGAAGATTACAACAAAAGAAGGGATGGTGGTGTAATACTTGCATTTCTATGGGGATGGTAATAATTTGATAATAGTTTTTTTAACAGAAGCTAACAGAATTTTATTGTGAATTTTAAAATAGAGTAAAATGTCATATATTGTGAATTTTAAAATAGAGTAAAATAGAGTTTATACTTTATATTTTAATCTAAAGAGGAGAGTGTAATTTACTCAATTTTTAAGCTCATTTTAATTGGAAAAGCACTTTAATATTGTTTAAGGTTTGAAGTTAGCAATTATACGCAATATCTAAGCTTTTATTTGGTGCATTGCATTGGAGTATGCCTCTTGTATTTTGGCTTTAGGTATTTGGTGTAAAAGCACATGGCCTATGAGAGTTTCTCTAAAATATACGCAGAGGAATCACGTACCTTTGCTTCATTGACGTTCTCTCATCCTCAAAATCCCTTGTAATATTGTTTTCTCCATTATTTGGCTGTAGTTTCTGCTGTACTTTGTTCTCCATTGTGGATTTTGAACTTACTGCATTAAAAGCACAGATGCTTGAAAAATCTTGTACTCTCTGCCTAGTGAGGCCTGAAATGCATTATTTCCTCTTTTTGTTTTCACAATCGGTTAGCATTAGAAGTTCTCTCAAGCTGTTACAAAATGTTAGAATGATTTTTTATTGGTATCTAAAATACACTTGTTGCATAGAAATCCTTGTTACCAATAAAAGAAATTTTTGATGCAGCATCCTTGGAGCAAAACTGTTCGAATGGCTATTGATTTGGAGGCCATGGGCATTGGAGGGAAGTCTAGCATTTTCCAGGTGTGTTTATTGATAACTATTAATTTTTTATGAAATTGTAGTGTGTACTTTGAGAATATGTTTCTATGTTTCACTTTAATTTACCAAAATGCTAAGTTGTTTTCATATTGTTTTCTATTTTTCGAAGGTTTTTATGGGTATTAGAGTACTGAATTCTGTTGGTACAAATATAGTTAGTTAACAGACAGCTATTTTGTTTTGAAGATAGTCTGTTAGTTGTTACGGCCTGTATGTTTGTTACAGGAGTTAATTTTGTTTATGTTTCCTGTTGAGGATAACTATCTTCTAATAAATAGTTGTACCCTTTCTCTTTGTAAGTAACTTCTGAGAAATACTTTTTGTTAGTTTACAGCTACTATCTGCTTTTCTATTAATGAGAAACAAAGTGAAAATAGGGTGACAATCTTGTCATTAAAAGTGAATTACCGAAAATGTAACATAACATTTTCTCAAATCAAACAGGGCCTTAATTTTGTTTGTTGGCAAATATTTTCTGTGTCTTTGGTTAGTGAAACAGATGGAATAGAGATCACACGTCTTAATGCTGTCATAGTTGTCTTAGTTGGACCATAATGAATGTAAAATCTTCCCTGTAAAAGGAATAAAACCAATCTTCTACCTTGGTTGGTACGAACATTGTTTATCTCAGTCTCTTTTGATTGTACCTGGTCCTAGTAATTGTAATCTTTTGCCTTTGTAGGTAAAACTATGACCAAATGGTCCTAAGTTCAATTTCGTTGCCCTCCCTCTAAATAAATTTGAATTTCAAAACAATGTTCAGTTGGCATGAGTATTGGCTGTGCTTCAAGACCAAAGGGCTCTCATGTGAGGGGGTGAGTTAGGAATAAAATCAATCTGTGCATTCACATAAGTACTAACTTGTAGTAGAATTGTTTATCGACACCATGTAAGTACTTCATATCAAATCAAATTGTTCAACCATTTAAGGTTTAAAATAAAATTTGTCAGTAGCAGAAGTTGCACAGCTTAGATTATCTTTTATTCTACATGTCCTTGTTACTTCTGTTTAGATGCCTTATTTCATCAAAATAATTGTTTCTACCTGTCATTGCCACATATTTACTGTTTTGAAAATTAATGTTTTTCTTTTTCTTTTAAAACAAATATATTGAAAATGAATTGCAACATTATTCATACAATGTTCGTTTTATTGAAATAAAGTTTTGGAAAAACTTAGACTTCATTGTTTCCTGTGCTGTCTTGTACCAAATTTCCTAGATTCTTCATTCTTTGATGAGTTCATTTTAATTAAAAACGTTTAATGATCTTCTTGTTTACCTTTTCTGTACGTCCATAGGCTTGAGTTGTCAACAATTGCTCATTTTCATGTGATTTTAATAACACAATCAAGTGAAAAATAATTTCCATTCTTCCATTGACAAGTCATCCATTTTTTTGGTGGTTTCTCATGTATTATGTTCAATATTGAACCTTAAACTATTATTCAATCTTGCCTGGAGACTTTAAAAATAGAAGTAATATCCGGTTATTTAGTATCTAAATCTTGTTCTTTCTGCAGTTTATTAATTCTTGTAACAAGTTCATGTCTGTGTTTTGCATTTAGTAGGCTGGACCTCATCCTTGGGCTATCGAGAACTATGCTTTAGTAGCAAAATACCCATCTGGTCAAGTTATTGCACAGGTTTGTACGTTTGACCGTTACCGATTTTCATCTTTATATTTTTGAATAATCACTCAAATCTACCAATACCTGTCCTCCAGGATGTGTTTGCTTCTGGGGCCATAAAATCTGCAACTGATTTTCAAGTGTATAAAGAGGTTGCTGGCCTTTCTGGGCTTGATTTTGCATATCTAGATAACACTGCTGTGTATCATACCAAGGTTTCCTTCTGTCCTTACTTTTTTATGAAATACTTAGACTGCTTTTTGTTCAACATTTTATTTCTAACCATGAAAATTCGTTGTGTTTGTTGAAAGAATGAGACTTAGCATAGCAACTCTTCAAGATTGCACTTAAAACAATAACAATTTCTCAGAATTTGAGTATATGTTAACTCAACCTTATAAAACCGACTTGTAAGATGATGCTTGGTTTTCACTTGTGTATTGGCTCTATTTGTAGTTAATATGGTAAAAAACTCAAGTCCCACATCAACTAATGATAAGGACAAAAGAGTGTGTATGTAGGAAGCAACTCATCTCATATGCTGGTTTTGTAAGTAAGGATGAGTTAGGTCAAATCCCAAATTCTTATAACAATAATGGTTTTATAACCTACATTGTATTGACTGTGTGCTACAATATTGACCAACATCATGAAAGGTGGAAGTGAAAAGATATTGTGGGGGAAATAAAGGGTTTATTAAAATATTTTCATATCCAATGACTAATAATGTTATGTTTTTCCTTGTGCAGAATGATAAGTTAGAGCTTTTGAAGACTGGATCTCTTCAACATCTGGGGGAAAATATGCTTGCTTTCTTGCTTCATATTGGGGCATCTTCTCACATTCCAGAAGGCAATTCAACTGAAGCAGAGGAGGATATAAGCAAGAACAGTGCCATATATTTTGACATTTTGGTATTACTAGAAAAAAAATTTGGTCTTTCTCGTTTGCAAATCATACTCCAATTCTATGCTAGTGTGTACAATCACTTACTATTTTCCATTTAGCACGGTGGTTGTAGCTTGGTATGCTACTGTCATATCATTAGGCTCTAATACATTGTAAATGTTATATTTTTCCAGGGAATGTATATGGTTGTATACCGTCAAAAGTTTGCTAATATGCTCCATAATTCAGTGATAATGCAGTCACTTCTAATATGGGTTACATCATTAATTATGGGTGGTATACCAGCTGCAGTTTCATTGGCTTTGTCGTGTTTGAGTGTTCTCCTCATGTGGATCTTTGCCTTAAGTTTCTCCCTCCTTGTTGCATTTCTCCTTCCTTTGATATCTTCATCACCAGTACCATATGTTTCAAGCCCATTGTTGGTGGTTGGATTATTTGGTGCACCAGCTTTTCTCGGAGCATTGATTGGTCAACATTTGGGTTTTCTTCTACTTCAAAAATATCTTTCGAATGCACATTCAAAGAGAAGGCAATTGCCCCCCATTATTAAAGCTGCTGTTGTCAAGATGGAGGCTGAAAGATGGCTCTTTAAAGCTGGATCCTTTCAATGGCTTATACTTCTCATTTTGGGAAACTATTTTAAAATTGGCTCTTCTTTCTTGGCTGTTGTTTGGTTAGTTTCTCCGGCATTTGCATGTAACTATCACTACCTTATATTTTCTTTTGTTAGAAAAACTTTTTTTCCCTGCTGCTAAATTTTGGTTGAATTGTCCAGATGGTTTTTTCGAAGCAACATTAACCCCAGGAAGGTTACCAAAGCCACTCAAACTGATAACACTAATTGTGGGGTTAGCCACACCGATTTTATTCTCTGCAGGCATGTTTATTCGGCTTGCTGCCACACTTATAGGGGGTATGGTTCGATTTGATAGGTAAATCCTTTTCCCCCTAATCAGTATATGTGTACTGACCTGTAAATGAGCTAAGTCTATTGCTTAGTGCTTTGATAATGATGCTTATTTTCTTTTTTTGGTGTGGTGTGGGTGTTACTGCCTGTCTTGGTCTTAAATATTTGTATTCTACAATGATCTGCTGCAGCCAATTTCAGGGTAAGAACAGAAACATAAAAGGTAAACTATGGAAAGAGATAAAAGGATCAAGAAGGATCTGAAAACGTTTTACCTTTTAGTGGGCTATAGCCAATGCTGAAACCAAACTTTAGAATGGACTTTCTATCTTTAGTCATCTTTTAATTATGTTGGAGGCCATTCTTATGCAAACTTGCTAGCGTTTATTATAAAATAAAATTGAGTTATAAAAGGGAAATAAGAAATCTTTCATGAAAATGAAGTCCAATAAGAAATGTTAAATTATTTATTGGTATCGTTGATGTGTTAGGATAGAAGTCATGATTAGAAGTGTTATCGGGCCGGTTTTGTTGTAGTTCTGGTGTTCAACTATAATTGTACCGGACCTAGATTATTAGTATATAAAGGGATATGAGGCCAATGTCACGTGTGACATCACACATAACTGTCTGTTTGTATCAAATTGTCAAATGAAGTAATCTCTTTCCTTTGTTGCACTAAATTGAATCCCTAAAATCTCAACATGGCATCGATGTTGTATCATATATCAGACCTTTGCCTTTAAACTTTCTCATCATCTCATGCAAGAAGCTTTCTTTCTATTGCATTATTCTTCTTAAGAAGTGGATTTGAAGTTTAACTCAATCTTACAAAACTAGCTTGTAAGGTAAGATTTGTACCCACTTATATACTATGAATTGAACTTATCTTTAGTTGATGTGGAATCTCCAACATACCCCACTCAAGTGAAGACATGTACATCTCGTGCGTGGCACTAGATATTTATAAGTAGTTTGATAGCGGCCTGATAGTAGGTGACACGATAGGTCCATCAAATCTTGTTAGGATAAATTCTGATATAATCTTAAGAAGTGGAGTTTAAACTTAATTGAACCTTACAAAACTCACTTGTAAGGCGGGGTTTGCACTCGCTTTTATATTATGAATTGCGTTTATCTTTAGTTGATGTGCGATCTACATTCACTTTGCCTTAGTGTCATCTCTCTGATAGCTATGTTCATATTTCTAGACATCATTAATCATGACATCCATACCTTTTGTTGTGTGGCATGCTCTTTAACCATTGTTTCCCTTTTGTTCTCCTGAATTTCTCCAATTGCTTACATGCCTGGATTAGGGACTTGTCTTTTTTTTTCATGCTAAGGAATAAGGACCAACGAGATTGTCATCCATTATTGTTTTAGATAAACTTCCTGTTACATCAGCTTATGCCATTCTGCTTCCATAGTTTATCACCATTTCCACTATTTCTATCTATAATCTGCATCCACTACGAGTGTGATAAAACTCTTGATAGAAATAAGAAGAAAAAGTAAATCTTTATTGACAAATAGGAAATATCTTTATATGAAAATCTTAAACACTCCAGATATTGGTGAGGTCTGCTCCACTCCTCACAACTTTCTAATTGTGAAGAGTCTCCTAGTAGTATCCCATTAATTTATAACATAAAACTACCCCTAAATGGGCACATTTAGTTGTGGGCCAATTACTTCCTTCTAAAATACATTTAATCATAAGATCACTACCACTGTTTTCACCATCAATCTTTTTCATAGGTAAATTTTTACTTTTACGGTTAACATCTAATCTACCTTTCTTTACCCTGCAGGAATCCTGGTGGTACTCCTGAATGGCTGGGAGGTTTTGTGATTGCTGCTTTTATTGCTTCTCTTCTATCTTTGACCTTGGTGTACCTTCTTTCATATGTCCATCTTTCAGGTTTGTTTACTGTATGTTCTTTTGCAAGCAACACTTTAGTATTATTATTTATGACACTAGGGATGCTACTTGCTTGTTTCAATAAATGGATGCCAATTTCGAAGAATTTTTTGTCACCTGACATCTTGGTTGAACCTTATAAAATTTTGATATGTATTTTTTCTTAAACCTTTTTTGTTTAAGTGGGAGTTATATGAAGTATAAATTTACGTAGAGGTACAATTACCCTTGGTTAGAGGTTTGAAAAGCATATGTAGCAAGAGTCTCACAATTTAAGTATCTAGGTCCATCATACAAAATGAGAAAGAAATAGAGGGACATATGAACCACAATATTCAAGTGGGGTGAATGAAATGAGCAGGTTTTGACTGTTTGGTTTTACAAAAATGTACTACTGTACCATTAAAATTTGCCATAGCAACAACAAAGTCTTATTCCACTAGGTATCGTCAGTTACATAGATCACATGACGCCATTCAACTCGATTAAAAATAAAAGTTTCAAAGATATTGTTTACCTTAAGATCCATATTGACCAAATCTACTAATGCCCTTCTTGGCGTAATGAGGAAACGGAAGGGGGACCATTCTGGCATTCAATTTGGAAAATGATATTGATGTTACACTTAAGAAAAAATGAGAAGGTGATTGATAAGTTCTAAGGTTGATTAACACGAGTTACCTGATAAGATCAAAATTTGGGATCTTATAACTTAGGACTCTAAAATTCTCAAGAGAAAACTTAATTTTCTTTCATAATTCATATATCTCCTATTGCATTAGGAGTATATCCTTGTATAGACTAAATTATGTGCTACTCTAGACAACCATAATAAGGCCCACTTAATTCTTACTAATTAGTTTTTACTGTCCATTGGCAATTAACTCCTACTAGTGTTGCCTATAATTCCTACTATATGCATCATTAGTTTCCACCATGAGAATATGAATGGTTCATCTTCTTTTGTAGTTTTTAATCTTCCCATATGACAATTCAGCCACTTAATTAAAAAGAAAAAAGATAATAAAAATTATCAAGGAAACTCAAAATTATATTTACTCCCTCTTAATCATATCATGGCCTCTCTCTCCTCTTCTTTGGACTGAAAACCATACAATCTACTCTTCTTGTTGGTGCTCGTATGACATTCTTTGTGTATGTTGAAACCGTCTTAAATTGGTGCTACATCAATCACTCTATATAATTTTTTATCCTGTCTATACTTGTATGGCCAAGTTAAGAGGAAATCCTTTGTTTCAAAAGTTTGTCTCCAAAGTTCATCTTGTGTGTTATCAACTTCTCTTCATTCTTGAACCAAATGTTATTTTAGGAACTGCTGGAGAGAGAAAAAAACAGGAGATGAAGAATAATTAGTCTATATTATTGAGGAATAAAAGATTTACATAAATAGGCTTGGCTGCCTATTACATAATAAATGTAGAAAGGAACGTGAAAAAAAAAGGATCAAATCAAATTAGAGAGATTTTATTCTGACCCAATAATAAAAAAATGAAATCAAATTAGAATAATTTTATTTTGACCCTAATTATTTTAAATCAGATCAAATAAGAATAATCTAAGTAAATTATTTAGTCTTCTAGAAAATAAAAGATGTCTAATTAATTCCGATATAGACATACAATTATCAACATTCCATGTCAAGTTCGTGCATAGATGTCCAACATACCGCACTTGCTTACAAGAAACGAAAAGTTGGGCCTAAACAATCCTTTAGTAAGAATGTCAACCATGTTGTGAAGTAGGAACAAAACGCATGCAAATTAGGCCGGTGTTGACCTTCTCCTTTGTGAAATGTCTGTCAATTTGAACATGTTTGGCTTGATCATGTTTATAGCTTTAGAAACAAACATCAAGGATAAAAAATTTTAGGTATTTGAGTCTATAATTCAGAGGTCCATTCTTTGCCCATTATTGTTGGTTATTGAGGAATTGTCGACTCTATAAGTTTGAAGTACAATTAAATGATACATTTTGTAAAATATAAAGGAATGCTTTTTAAGCTTTTTCAAATTTAATATTCGATGATGTTCTTTCTTATTGGTAATTTGATGTCCAGGTGCAAAAAAGGCAATCATCCTAGCTACCCTAATGTTATTTACTTCATCACTTACAATTGTATTATCGGGTGTCATTCCTCCATTTTCTGAAGACATTGCAAGAGCTGTGAATGTAAGTTTTTATTTGCATATATATCTTACAGTCTTTTTTGTCGCTTAATAGTGAATAGAAGCACCTATTCTACCTCATATAATATGAATACACATAGAACTTCCCTGTATTGTTTATGATTTAATGTTTATCCACTAGTAATGTAGTTTATATTGTATTTCGTTGAAGATGTCTAAATTGATTCCTAAAGGGAGTGGTGAGGATATAGAACTTGGTGGAAATTTGTTGGTTATGAGGACAAACTATTTTATGCAACAAATGACGGGGATGCTATAAAGCTCTATAACTAAGTAGATAGATACTCACGTGCATTATTACTATGTAAAGTACATGTAGCGACACCAAATTGATTTCATGAAAAAAGGATTGAAAAATAAAAGATAAGTTTTAGCAATATTTCATCAAATATAACCAAGTATAACAGGAAAGTTCATCTATAAAAGTAGCAAAATATGTTGACTCAATGTTTAGTTGACAGAGGTCACAATACTCACATTCGAAGTTAATCATCCATTCCATTTTTTAGTCTTCCAAGGAAATAGAATCTTTACAAATAAATGACACAACCAAGAGACCTTGTAAGTTTACTGATGGACAATGGATTCAGGGACATAAGTAATAATATGTATAGAAATAGAGGGAAGAGGATTGACAATACCAACAACAACACCTTGGAACCGTGTTTGGGAACCATTTGCCATGGTGGGTGACAAAAGGTAAATAACCAAAGTATGAAAAGAAGATTTTTTTTACCAATTATATGATTAGTGACCCTAAAATCAAGGACTTAGGTGTTGGATTGCGTGCTTATTACTAAGCCAAAAACTATAACTGTCAAAATCATGTTACACTTATATTTTAGGAAGTTTTATATTTTACCCCTGATGTTAATGTTAAGATTATGTATTTAAGAACAATCCCACAATCATAGGGATTTGTCTCCTTAGGATCAGCTATTAATATTTCCTAAAATAGCCAGCAGGCTTATGTATATATATATATTGGTCTAATGACCTCATAATTTAATATGAGAGAATATATTATTCCTTCTAAATTCTGAGAATAACTAATAGTCATGGCACAACTGTTTCTACTTAAGATCGTAGCAGTCCAAGTGTCACAATTCGGCTGTCACTTGACCCATTTGACCTCCTCCATGGGACAATTGGAGCACCCTGCAACAATCTCCATTTCAACAATAGTTCCATCTGTAATCGAACTCTTCGATTGTGATTTGGCCTACTTGGCTTATTGCGTCTCTATCCGATCAAGTCAATATCCCTGTTGTCTGTGATATTGCTGTTGAGTCTAGTCTACCTAAAGATCCCCCACCCCTACCAGTTCTTCAAGTGTATAGGCATTGACGAATTTCCCATCGTTCAGTGGATGACTCTATTCTAGTGCTAACTCCTCCATTTCCTCTGACACTAATAGTTGAATCTGATGTTCCCATTGTTATCTGTAAATGTATGCGTGTTCTCCCCGTAATCCATCTTCTCATTACACTGCTTTGAGTTACTATAGGTTATCTCAACCCTTTTATACTTGCCTTTTGTCTATTTAGTTTGTATCTTTTCCAAAATTTGTAGGTGATATTTTAGGCTATTCTGGAGTTCTTTTCCTTTCTGGGAAATTTATTATTGGTTGTAGGTGGATTTTTGCTATCAAAGTTGATTTAGATGGTACTATTGATTGTCTCAACGTTTCGTGGCCAAAGATTATACACAACTTTTAGGTTGGACTATGATGACATTTTTTCTCTAGTGGCAAAGATAGTCTGTGTTCACTTATTCATAACCATGGTTGCTCTTCAATGATGGCCTCTTTATCAACTAGATGTAAAAAGTGCTTTTTTAACGAGGATTTGTAGTAAGAAATTATATTGAGCAACCTCCAGGTTTTGTTGTTCAGAGGGAGTCTTTTGGGGTGGTATGTCATCTCCGAATTTTTGTATGGCCTCAAGCAGTCTCCTAGGGTCTAGTTTGGAAAATTTAGCACTGTAGTTCAACAATTTGGTATGACTCGCAGTGAGACAAATCATTCAATGTTTTACTACCACTCGAGTGTTGGGAGTATCTATCTAATGGTATATGTTGATGATATTGTTCTTACAGACAATGACCACCATGACATCTCAAAGGTTAAACAAGACTTATGACTACCATGACATCTCAAAGGTTAAAAACACTTATTGAAGATTTCGACAAACTTAGATATTTTGACAATAGTATTGTTATCTCTCAAAGAAAGTATGCATTGGATATTTTGGAGAAAACTGGGTTCATGAATTAAAATTTGTTGACACTCCCATGAATCCCAATGCTAGACTCCTACCTAATTAGGAGAACCTCTATCAGATCCTGAGAAGTACAAAAGATTAATTGAAAAATTAAATTATCTTACAATTACTCATCCTGACATTTCTTTTGTAGTCAGTGTGGTGAGTCAATTTCTTAATTCTCCATGTGTAGATTATGGAAAATATGATCATTCATATATTGAAGTACATTAAAAGTTCTCTTGGAAAAAGGTTTGTTGTATGGCTACAATAAAGTTGTCTGTTATTTAGAAGCTAATTGGGCAGGATCTCCTTTTGATATAAAATCTTCTTTTGGATATTGTGTCTCCATTGATGATAACTTGATCGCTTGGAAGAGCAAGAAACAAAATGTTGTGGCAAGATATAGTGCAAAAGTAGAATATAGAGCTATGACCTTAGTTACTTAGTGAGTTTATTTGGCTTAAACATCTACTTAAAAAAATTGTAATTTGGATAGGTCACTCAAATGATACTTATATGTGACAATCAAACTACTCTTCATATTAACTCAAATCCTGTTTTTCATGAAAGGACCAAACATATTGAGATTGATTGTAAATTTATTCGAAAAAAGATTATTTCTGGAGATATCAAAATTGAGTTTGTTAATTCAAATGATCAATTAGTAAATATTTTACTAAATCTTACGAAAACCTAGAATTGATTATATTTGTAACAAGCTTGGTACATACTATTTATATGCCATTTGTTTAATCTCCACAAATATCTTTGGTCAACTCTATGCGAGATAAGTTCTCAAGTGGTCTAAATTTGGACTCGATACTCTGTTTTTGCATTAGGTGTTGCAACTATATTTTATTCCTTGAAATCAGATTATCACCAATAAAGATTAAATGATCACAGTACATCCACGTGTCCCGCAGTCAACATATAGCCTTTGTATAAAAAATCTTTTCTTATATCTCCTTTAATATCTTCAAGTGTGCATTACCGTACGTCTAGGTCCTTCGCCCGGAGAGCTAAGAAATTTACTTGCTACATTGAATGCAAAGGAGATAGCTGGACATATGACAATCCGATACTTCGGTTTCCCAACCACTTTTGTACCTTTATGGGTGTAAAAGTGACTCGCTTATCTTGACTGAAGTTTGGTATTGGGATTCATAGGATAGGAGAATCATTAGGTTTAGCACCCATCAATCATGTATCTTTTTGAATGTCCATCACATATTTTCTTTGGGACATCACAATACATTTCTTGGATTGTGCCACCTCTATTCCCAGAAAATATTGAAGTAAGATATTTCATCTAAAAGTGGCAACAAAGATGATTCTTTACCTATTCATTGCCCTGGTGATCATTACCTATAATTATAATTATAATTGAACATTGGTGTTTATACTTACTATGAAGAATGGTAATTCATGATATTCTTAAGTTGTTTACTGTCAGTATATCCACTTCATCGTATAGAATATCCTAAAAGCTTTATAGAATATATTGTGTGGGTTTAGAATCAACTAATCATCTAATTGAGGAAGTAATATCATGAGTTGTTTATTCATAATGCTTATTGTTTTTTTTATCTTCTTTGTTAGTCTGAATTTTCTTACCATACTAGGGATCGGGCTTGTACTAGCATACTACTATATTTGACCTAACTTTTAGTAAAAGTCTGTAATACTGCAACACAGTATTTCACACCATATGAATATAATGTCATCAATCCTATTATTTTATTTCCTTGGCTTTCTCCTTACCTATCATAACCATTTAATTTGACAATTACCAAGTAAAGCTAGTATAACAATTACAAATTTCTCTTTATTTTTAGGTTGTACATGTTGTTGATGCTACAGGAAAACTGGATGAAGGACAAAATCCTAAATCATATTTATCTTTATTTTCTACTACTCCTGGAAATTTGAACAAGGAGGTTGAACATATTAATGAAAGTTTTGTATGTGGTAGAGACAAAACAGTTGATTTTGTGACTTTCTTGGTCAAATATGGTTGTTGGACCTATAATGACACCAGTAATGGCTGGTCTGAGATGGATATTCCTACAATGCATGTCCTTAGTGATGCTAAAGGAAATGGAAGAATAACAGAAGTTTCAATCGATACAAAGGGTTCTATCCGTTGGGTTCTTGCAATCAATACAGAAGAAATAGAAGATTTTGAGCTCAAAGGTACTGAGTTGTGTTTGTAAATAATTATCAGTTTGAGCATGAGATTCCAAAATTAGGCTCACCCGCATTGCCTATTCATGTGCTTTGAATTGTATGTCTTAAAAGCCAGTGTTAGTGTTAAGCTTGTCGTTTCTTGTGAAAAAGTCCTAGTCTGGTAGTTTGGCATGTGATGTAATGCTCTTTCTTTCTTTTTCATTTTTTTTAAGTATGTTTCACTTGGCTAATCTGTTTGTTTACCAGAAGGTAAATTATTGGGGTTGTAGAGTATCTAGAAATGAGTGAAAATTAAGGTATATTAAAGCATGGAAATGAAATTGTTCGGGTAGTAAAACTGTGACTACTCTTGCCTTCACAGGTTGAGTTTTAACAAAGTGTTTATATAATTTAAACTTACATTTACTTTCTTAAATAAAGTGGCATGAGTAAAAAAATCATATTTTACTCATTCTATGACAAACTTGCGTAGTGGAGATGGATGCATGGTTGATTAAAATGATCGTTCTTGATGCTTGTTTCGTAGTGTTGATATTATGATAATTCCTTGTCTGAAGTGGTGTTATTTTTCTCACTTAACCTCAGATGCAAGGGATTCTGAAGAATTGATTTCAGTTGGCGAAAAGAATGGTGTGGATGGTTGGCACATTATTCAGTTTTCTGGAGGAAAAAATGCACCAAAGTTGTTTGATCTGACTCTTTACTGGAGATCAGGTTCAACTCATAACTCTGATGCTCCTATTCTGAAGCTTAGAACTGATGTGGACAGATTAACACCAATAACCGAACGAGTCCTTAAGAAGTTTCCTCGTTGGTGTTCTTTGTTTGGAAAGTCTACATATCCTCATACCTTTGCTTTCTTGAGAAATCTGCATCTTAATTTTTAGGTACTTGAAATTGTGACCTTCATTTATAGAATAAGTTTTAAAATCTTCATATGGTAGGAGTACTAATTCTTGGAGTCAATTTTGTTCTATTTTCTTTGAAAACATTTATATTGTATTTTTGACAATGATGTGTCTAACGACTTTAATTATGGGTAGTCAGCAATTTTAATTTTATTGCACTGCACTATTTGCTGCCCATTTATTTTATAAAAAATCTTAACAGTACGCTCTAACATATTATATTGTTTGATTAAACTGATGTAGAATTTATTAAATAATTTGAGTGATCTTATTTTTATTTATTGAGTCTCACAATTTCTCGCTCAATAGCTAAATATAATTTTCTTAATTTGTTCTTGATATTTCTCTTATTCCCTGGAAATGTTACTAAAAGGAACCGGCAATAAAAATAAATAAAATAAAATTCAGGCCATGTTTCATTTGAGAGGAATAAACTTTTTTTTCTGGCTGAAATAAAATACATCAACTTATAAAACCAATTGGAGTCAGTTCAGTGATTAAGTAATTGAATTGTGATTATATATATATATATGTTTGTGTGTGTTTATGTAAAATAAACTAATCAAAATTGTAAGAAAAAAGAAATTTTATCCAAAGTTGTTTTAATTTTTCTTGTATTTTTTTCCATCCAACCAAATAAACAAAAGTTGGACGTTATATTTTTATCTCTTTCAAATTCAAGTAATCATATGATTATGTTTTGACAGGAATAATTGAAATTTTGACGCGATGCACAACATCTAGTCAAAGGGTAATTTCTTTTATGTTAAAACTTAAAATGATATAGATAAAACAGCTGATAAATTTTGGTTATGAGACGAGTGGAAGGTAACTTAGGAAAATAATGGAGTTTAAAGACGAATAGGCCTTTTGTGGTAGATAACATTGTCTGTGTCTAAGCATGAAAAATCCAATGTCAAGACTACTGTGTGCTCCTTAGCATGATATCCAGAAGAATTATGTCTAATCTTTCTATTCACCAATTAATTAGATTTTAACTTTTGATTAAAAAAAAAATAAAACTAAGCCCTGCACACGATGTTATTCCTCCTGTCAACAAATAATTTTGAAACAGACAAAACCAAGAGAAATTTGAAAAAATATATTTTATAAATATAATCTTCTATTATTAGAAATTATAAAAATGGTGAGTTTCACTTTTCATATATAAGTTCTATCATAAATTGTAAATAGTAATAGAGAATGAATCAAAAAGGTGTATTAAAAAGTGAATTGTTATCTTTTATAAGAAAAAAATTGTACTACGAACCCATTTTGAATTAAAATAAAAAAATTTACATCATAAGAAATCACTTCAATCAAATAAGGTAGTTGGTTGCTACACAACACAGCTTCATGTACTCCATATTTTTATTTTTAAATTTATGTATTAAATGATTAATTTTTTTTAAACATAGTATAAATTTTTGTTTTTTCAATCAATTATCTATTAATGATTATTTTATTTTTTATTAATTTTTTAAAATAATATATTTTATTGTTAAGATATTTATAATTTTAAATGGAATAGTAATATTATTAATTTTAAAAATTCAGTTAATACATTTTTTTAATTATTAAATTTTCTGATAAATTCAGTGTTTGTTGAAAAAAATATAGATATTTATTAATATTTATAAAAATATTTTTATTATTTAAAAAAAAATTATAATATTTATCAAGATAATTTTTTTATTATTTGTCAAAAAAGTTTGTTAATATAACAGAAGAAAAGTTTTATTTGATTACACTTATTTAACGTGTAACTTAATTAAACGTGTGATAAAGAAGAAAAATTAATTAATAAATAAATTTTAAAATAAAAATAATTAAAACATTACTTGTTAATGATTATTTTATTTTTTATTAATTTATTAAAATGATATATTTTACAGTTAAAGATATTTACAATTTTATATAATTTTAAAAATCTAGTTAACACATTTCTTTTAAAATATTTAATTTTTAAGAACAAATTCAATATTTGTTAAAAAAATATAAATATTTATTAAAAAAATACAAATATCTGTTAATGTTTATAAGATTCTTTTTTATTATTTTTTAAAAAAGTTTGTTAATATTTAGTAAAAATTTTGTTAATATAACAAAAATTAACAACTTTTTGTTTTTGATTTGATGTAACTCAATTGGGCGTGTAATAAAAAAAGTTATTTAATAAATAAATTTTAAAATAAAAATAATAAAAACATTGTTAACATATTAAAAATTTATTAAGTAATCAATTGCCATAAAATAAAGCTGGGTTTTCTTTCGGTTTTAATCTGCCAAAAATTCTAATAATGAAGTCCAAATTTTGGCTTATATAGAATTAAATAATCTTCACTTAACGTAGAGCGATGGATGATTAGTTAAGCTTGTACATTGTTTTAGTTAGCAAACAACGTTAGAATACTAGAATAAACTTATCTGTAATTCTTGCACCGATAATTATGCACTTTCTTTTTCAGCCACCATTCAGTAAAGTGAGAAATGCAAGCTATTTCTACTTCCACGCAACATCTCCTGATTCAATTTCAAATTACCGTTCTCAGAAACAAAACAAAAACGCAGTCACCCTGGAACACATGTTTCGCAACAAAACCAACCACCCCATCTTGTGTTTTTTTATTTTATTTAAAGCAAAAACAATAAACTATGGAAAGGGTATAAACCAACATAAAGATGATGATATATATCATTTCATAGAAATGGTTGCTTAGTCTTAATCACTTAAACAAAGATAATTTTTGTCAAAAAGTATTACAGAATAAAAAATGAAGTTTATCTAAAAACACAACCTAAACCTTTGTACCTATCAGATGCAGGAAAAAAAAATCTGAAAGACATGGTGGAAATAGAAGACAAATATTTAACTCTAATCTTTGTGAGTCAGGTGGTCCCCACAAGTTGGAAAGTCTTGTAAGCATAGCTTTGGTAAACCAAGTTGTTCTGTGTTCACTCACCCTCTCATGTTGTGTGATGTTTCAATCTCAGAGAGAATCTTAGGATTCTTTGAGTGAGCAAAACACCCCTTCAAGAAATGCGGTCATTTCCTCTGGGAACCTCACTATCTCCAACTCCCATAAACACCTCAAAGATTTCACCTTTCAATATTCATTTTAAGAAACCAGCCACTTTTCCGTGTTGGGGTTCAACTCCTCCTCATGAATTCTCTCTCTCCCAATCAGGTGCCTAATTTGCTGTTCTTTTTTCAAAACTCTGTTTCACTGCTGGATTATGCATGCTTGATTTTTTATTTTTATTTTTTGTCTTTTTTAAGGAATTCAGTAGATGGGTTGTTGAATTTGATGTATTAGCACGTCTGTGTCAAACCCTAAATTTTATTATATCAAGTGGATTAATGGGCTTTATAATTTTATCCAATTCTTAGAAGCTGATGATGTCTGAGAATTTTGAAGCGGGAGTCAACTTGTCTTAGGAAGACTGACTAGAGAAATTTGTGGAGAAAATGAAGAAAGGTGATCTGAGTAGGATTAAGCTAAATGATTTTATGTGAGTAATCTGGGGAGGCATGATTGTAAAAAACGAATTTTTAAAATAAGATTGTCATTTTAAGAACAAGAAAGGGGTAATGCCATTGTCCAAAGTTATTTGGAATCACACATCATTTAGTTCGCATAATCCTAAATTATACCTTGATCATCAATGAGTAGCATCATTTATAAGAAAGGTTAAACTCTTATCCAGGTTTACATTGTCAGTAATATGGATTTTGATTTCACCTTTTACAGAACTATACTTGTTTTGGTCTAGTTTATTTATGTAAGCCAACAGTGAGTGGGGGACTAGTAGTCAAAGAGTAGTGAAATATTTCCTATTCATTGGATTTAGTTTGTCTAAAGGGTGTATTCACTCTTGATTTGAATATTTCTCACAAATTTATATATTCTAGTTTTAGAGGAGTTAGATCCTTCATACTTGTTATATTCTGTAATGTTAAAGTTGGACAGGAATTAAGTACTAAGGGTGTGATGTTTGGATGTAGGATTATGTAGAGCAAGTCAAGTTGCAGATTTGTTCCCAACTGTGTCTCCTGAAATTATTGTGCGTGAGGCCAGGTTGGAGGACTGTTGGGAAGTGGCAGAGACTCACTGCAGCTCCTTCTTCCCTGAATATTCCTTCCCATTAGATTTTGTGCTGAGGATGGACAGATTGGTGGCCATGTTGGCAGGATTTACTTTACCAAACGGTTGCAAGAGAACATGTTTGGTTGCTGTTGTTGGCAACTCATTTAGTGAAACTTTCGTATTTGGAAGTGATGATTTTAAGGTTGGTGGTTTTGATGGGAAATTCAGCCTCAACAAGGGGTATGTGGTTGGTATATTAACAGTAGATACTGTTGCTGACTTTCTACCTAGGAAGGGGCCATTGCGGCAGAAAAGGTGAGTCGAAGCTTGCTTCTCGAACTTAGGTTTGTGTGCTTTTTATCTGCATCATGTATGTGGTCCATGTAATGTTGTCAACCTTTGACTTGTGAGTGTCTTTCATAGTTCATGCTTCACCATCTTGTTGCTTCTAATGAATATTCTGTTAGGAATTTAAGTGAGTTGAATTCGATATTGAGTAGAAATGAAAAAATTAACTAACATATAAAAAAAGTAGACCCATAAAATTATTATCTTAATGTTTTGGGTTAGAGATAGTATTGTAGTCTCTTATATAGGTTTGCTTCATGTCTCAGTTGTTTTCTCAAACCGTTATTTGTATTAACCAATTACATGCTCTTTTTCCTCACATCCAAGAGTTTCTTTATTGGTTAAAATGTAACCTTCCAACTAAATGTGCCAAAAATCTTCTTCTTTTATGAAATCTTGTAACAAGGAGTACAAACACAACACACTTTCTGCTGCATTCTATCATTTGGTTAAAATTTATTGAAAATTAGAAAACCATTAGAGGTTCATTAAATTAGATGCGAAGATCTATAAATAAATTTCAATGAGAAAGTGTTAAAAGAACATATTAGAAAATGTGTTACTAGCATTTCTCTCTTGTACTATTTGAAAACCTGTACCCTCCTTTACCCTTCAAATTGGTTAGCTTCTGATTTTTCTAATTATGTACATGGTCTGCGGATCATGATATTCTTGGTTGACACATCACTTTACCCCTGAATTTCTGCTGATTTTTGTAATTTTTATTTTTTTAAAATAATGCTAGGACTGGAATTGCATACATATCAAATGTGGCAGTCCGCGAAAAATTTAGGCGGAAGGGAATAGCTAAACACTTGGTAGCAAAGGCAGAATCGCAAGCCAGAAGTTGGGGCTGTCGTGCTATTGCATTACACTGTGATTTCAAAAATCCTGCTGCAACAAAGTTATACCAAGGCCAAGGTTTCAGGTGTATCAAGGTTCCAGAAGGAGCTAACTGGCCACAGCCAAAGACCGCACCAGATATGAAGTTCAATTTCATGATGAAGCTTCTCAACAACTAAGCTGCTTCTAAAACAAATAGATACTGCGGAGCAGGCAGTATTTATGTGCTAAAACATAATGTTTTTAAGTAAAAAAAAAAAGCCATGTGGAAAAAACAGTCTGTTATTGAACCGTGTTCATGAAAAAACAAAGAATTAGAGGAAAAATCAGTTCAGAAGCTTTTAGATTGCTCCAGTAGCAAGAATTTGTATAGTACTTGGCATTCTTTTGTATCTAAGTGCATTCAGACAAACAAGAACGGGCAGAATTGGAGTTAAAATTGTCCAACCCCACTCTGATGGCAAATACTTAACTCCTTTCAGTAAATTTTACATAAAAAACACGTCGCTAAGGTCTTTGGAGTTGTTTTGTTTATGGATTAAACTTTAATAGTCAGAGTGACTGTACGTTCATTTTCTTCTTATTTTTTAATTTTTATGTTTTCTCATTTTTCACGTTTTTTTTTTTTCGTTTTTTCTTGTCAAGAGCCAATAGATGATTCCTTCAGCAAAATGGAAAGGCCGCATCCTGTCTCATTAATGGTCCAAAACTATATCAGAAAAATGTCAATAATATTAAGTGCAAAGCACAGAAAAATTACACCATAGATCTTGATGTCATTAAAATTTCTTTTTTATGGAGACCTCTGATATTACTAATTCACAAGACAACACACCATTCTCGTGACAATAATTTAATTCACCCTCTGTTGCCGCTGATGCAAGTATAGAGAACCTCTTTGTACAATGCAAAAATAGAAGCGAAAGCGTTTCCATCAGCCAACTCAATTCTTGTACGAAGCATTGCATTATGATGCTCCAACAAAATTTTTCAAGGCTGATGTGTCTAAACCTCCAAAGTCCTTTACAGCTGCAAGCACAGCAAGTCCGAGCTTCACAGCATCGTCATTACTAGGTGCCTACAGTGACAATGATGTTAATTCTGATTTAGTTGCACTGCTTAAAAGTTGCATATAAATTCCCCAATACGAGCTGTGAGGACATTTACCTCAATGTTAAGGGGAAGTACAGGATCATGGAGTGATAATCGAAGAAGGAACCATCCACCATAGCCAGAAACTCGGACCTGGTTGAGGATTAGATCAGACAAGCAATAAATTATATTGGGAACAGAAAGTCAGAAAACCAATCAATGCAGAGTTGTATGCAATTTCCAATTTTGGAACATGTTAGTCCTAACTGTCTTCATAATTTGTCATGAATGCTAACTAAACAGGCTTACAGCAATAAGCAGGGAAAACATACCCCTTCATAGTTCACGGGAGCCTTGTGCAGACTTGGATCAGAGCCAATTGTATTCTCCAATTGTTTCAGCACAGCTTCTCCATATTCCCGAAAAGATCTAAAAGCTCAGACATGTCAGTGAACCAATGACAATAATGGATGGATGCACACAAAAGAGAACCTTTATACACTTGCTTACCCCTCTTTAAGATCTGGATGGAATTGGTTTATCTTTAATCTCAGTTCTATAGAAAAAGCGGGTTCCTGAAGCCCTTCTATTAAATCAGTCAAAACCTTGCTTCCACCACCCTTTCCAGAAGCTCTTGCAGAAGCAAGTTTATTTAAGATCTTAACCTGCACAATATTAAAACCTGCACATATGAAGGCCTTTGCGATAATTTTGAATATTAAAACTAATCTTGGACCCTGCATAGCTTAGTAGAGCAGTATGATAATATATTATTGGAACCTCTTTAACCCAATCTGATCTATTCCTTGATTCTACAACACAGTGCTATATTGACATTCTAATACAACGTAGTGTCAAGTCAAGGGAAGTTTGGTTCAAGTAAGAGGCGTACATATGCTTTGTCTATGGTCCTCTACTAACATCTTGATCTTATAGTTGAACGGTTCAACTCCGTTGTAGGTATAGTATCATAATAATTGATTAATGAAGAGCAAGTAATTGGGTGATTATTTTGTTTCCTTAATGTGACCACAGTAATATACCATTAGGTATGCACCATCATCAAGCCAGTGATTCTCCTTGAGAGCCCCATGCCCACTGGTTTCAATTGCCAAATGTGACTCCTCTCCTATAGAATTCTGTCAGCAATATTAGCACCACAAGTCAAATATTTGACATTTATGGAAATATGAAATTCAAAAATTAAAAAAATATATTAAAAGAAACAAGATGAAAAATGCACAATGGAAGCTAAGTATCTTAACGCAAATTATTTCTTAAACTGCTTCCGTTTTTCATTTTAGCCAGGTATTACTACTAGGACCCATTTTGAATAAATTTAGCTAAAATGTGCAAGCTTCAAATTTGAAATACTGGTACAGACAAGCACAGACCACCAGGCACAACTAATCTGATGCATAATTTAATGAATTATATGCAAGATCTCATCATACCAAACGAATAGCTTCATCAATCACATTTTTGTAGCCTCTCTTGAACCGATGGTGTCTGCCACCTAAGAAAAATAGCACCAGCAAGTTATTAACACTAATCTGGTTCCAAGTAATTTGCTATTCGAATTCAAGAAAAAGTATTTTAGTTCATGATGAACTCTTAAAAGATGGTTAGAAGGGTAAACTAAAAGGTCATGGCACTTTAGATTCCTACCAAGTTTCTTCTCGATAAAGGTAGTAAGCCCATCAGAAGTCACACTATCTGTGACAATAGTTGTTCCAGGATGCTACAGAAATTGAGAGAAGGAAAAGAATGATGATAAATAATTGATACAGAGAAATGTGAGGTTAAAAACCAGGTCTGGAATAAGCCAAAGTTAAAAGCCTTACTTCCTCAAGAACAATAGCTGCCATTAAGGCAATCAAACGATTCCGATTAAATTCACGACCAGTGAAATCCACAGCAGCAGATCTACACATGAAAGTGGTTGATGCTCAATAAATTTAAAAACAGTAACCACATTTGTGAAATCTCTTAGTAATAAGAATCTTACCTGTCCACATCAGTATCAAAGATAATTCCAAGATCAGCCTTGTTGTCGAGGACCGCTTGGGTTATAGCTTGCATTGCTGTCTTATCCTCAGGATTTGGGATGTGATTTGGAAACAAGCCTGAACGAATACAAAATCCATTTGTTACTAACAGTACATGTACCATACCCAGCTGAAATCACTCCGCCAGATAAAGTTATTACCATCAGGCTCCAAAAATTGACTACCAGAAGTTCTTGCCCCCAAAGGTTCCAAAACCTTTTCCTATTCACCCAGAAGTAATATCAAATATCAAGTTTTATGCAAGAGTGAAAACCTTAACCAGATAAAAACATTCTAAAATTCTGAATGATTTCAAATTATACACAATAATCTAATCCATTAATTAATTTATGAATTACTAGTCTTTCCCAGTTAAACAAATGAGAAATTTTAGAAAAATTACTAAAATTTTATCCTGAAAAATGATTATTTTACTAAAGTAATGCATAATATAATTATATAAAATGGTCATCATCAATAATTTGCTTAGCTGATCTATTTTTAAGATCTTATCAAAACACATGTACGTCAGTTCCAGTCTTCCAGATCTCAGTAAAAATATCAAAGTTGTAAACATTCCCACTAGATCTATTTTCACTGCAAATTATCTGCTCTACTTCTAGAGCAGTTTCAAATAGTGTGCATATGCTTGTAATTCTTGTTTTAACGAAAAATCAAAAGCAAAATATAATTATATTATACTAACTACAACTGTCTTGTAATACGGCAACAAAGCACTGATTCCTTTTTCTAATTGTGGAAAAATAACCTTTATGATTTCACATGAGATGAAACAGAAACCAAAATAAAACTAAATTATATTATTCATGCATATAGACCCATCGTTGGCTATTTCAGATCGTAAATCATATAAAAAAGACAGCTTATAGAAGACTTCTCATTGAGACACGATTATATGTAATTATTAAGCAAAACAGTTTGTCAGAAAAATAAAAAAGCATAATAGAATTTTTTTAAAGTGTAATTGTGGACATACCCATTGGATTGAAAATAAATATTGGGGTAGTTTTGAACATCACAGTTTGTTATACATGTGAATGTATTTTACCATAATCTTAACCATTGATTTCTTTCAATCAGCGGTTATAACTTTACCCTTTAGTTTACCCTCTAAAGTAACATTTATCACTTTAGAAGAGTAAAATGTTCACAATATTTTATATAGATATTTCAAGTGAAATGCATAATACTAGAAAGTTATTAACAGAAAAATAAAATTAAGGAGATTAAATATAACTTACTGCAAAAAAACCTCCAGCTCCATTGCCAGCATCAACAACTATATGGAAACCCTCCAATGGTTTCTCTGTGTGTAAACAATGCAATAAACTTTAGCAGACAAGATAAGGAAAGCAAAAACAAAAGGAAGAACTATAAATTTTACATAAAAAACTTGAATGATAAAAACATGTCTCCCAATTAGAGTTGCATTATTCCTCCTCTTCATTTAGAGAACAATACATTAATTATATCCCCAAACATATTGACTATTATATAGATAGTTCTGTGGAGCCATGCCTATGTTTCCAGCAGCTTTGCGAACCGCTTTTACCAGATCAGATGTATAAGCAATCATGTAATCAACTTTCTTGAAATTTAATAAAGCTTTTTTCTCTGAATTCTTCAAACTTTCTGGCGTAAATTGATTGTACATGTCTGCCGCTCGCTCTAAGATATCTTTGATGTCAGCTTTCCCAAGCCCACCAGCGTTAGTGAAAAATTTGAATCCATTTCTGTTAAAAGGCAGATGACTTGCTGTTCACAGACGGGACATCTAATTAGTAGACAAACCAATGTCCAGATTCATTTATCGACGAAAAATAAATTTATGAATTATCACAGTCAAATTGAAACATAAGAAAAAACAGCATTCACAATTCATGGGCATTATAACTAACTCAAAATAATAAGTGAATATCGTACTAAATAAAATCGTAAGACGAGAAAACCAAAGCTGTTGGTATTCACATAGTGTCTCAGCTTTCAAGTGCATCTATTCTACATGATTCGTTAAATTTTTAGTAAAAGGAACTTGAGCTATGTCCACACATGGGGAAGTCTTACATCTTCTGCCTCAATTTTTGAGGTGCAGCTTATATACCTATTAGACAACTTCACTTTATTCAAATCAAGTTTAAGATGAAATCTGACATGGTATAGCCTATAACTCATTTTGGTAGTTGCTTATTTTGATACACTCACCTAGTTTGGCACATATTTAAGGAAGAGGGTATTGGGTAGTCTCATTGTCTGCCTCAATTCTTGGAATGCAGCTTATATATTTCTTAGACAACTTCACTTAATGCCAATTGGTTTTAAGATGAAATCTAATACCATAGTCTCTATATATCCATCCAAAATGGCTTTCGCAAAAATGGTCAAGTTGGCGAAATCCTAAAAGTTAAAAAAAGGCCATTTAGAACTATATAACGTACCTGTTATCATAATAGATCCATCCACAGGACACAAAAATGCTTCATCCTTTGTGAGTGTGCTATTGAACATGGCCGGTGTTGATGCTAATCTAGAAATTAATAGACAGTATTTATTAAAATAGAGAAATAGGTATAGAATTAATTTCCTTGTATGTAAATATACATAAAGGAATGTTTATTTATAGATGATAAAAATAACAGAAATAGTAACAAAATAACAGAGAACATGGGCTAAGCCCGTTATATTCAACACTCCCCCTCAGGCTGGTGCATATAAATTGTATGTACCAAGCTTGTTACAAATATAATCAATCCTGGGATCCCTTAAAGATTTGGTGAAAATGTCTGCCAATTGATCATTCGAATTAACAAACTCGGTCTTGATGTCTCCAGATGTAATTTTTTCTCGAACAAAATGACAATCAACTTCAATATGTTTAGTCCTCTCGTAAAAGACGGGATTTGAGCTAATATGAAGAACAACCTGATTATCACATATAAGTATCATTTGAGTGACCTCTCCAAATTGCAATTCTTTTAGTAACTGTTTGAGCCAAATAAGTTCACAGGCAGCTAAGGCCATGGTTCTATATTCAGCTTCAGCACTAGATCTTGCCACAACATGTTGTTTCTTACTCTTCCAAGATATCAAATTACCACTAATAGAAACACAATATCCGGAAGTAGATCTTTTATCTGATGGAGATCCTGCCCAATCCGCATCTGTATAACATACAACTCCAGTATGGTCATTATGACCATATAGTAGGCCTTTTCCAGGAGAACCTTTAATGTACTTCAATATACGAGTAACCGCATTCAAATGATCAACACATGGAGAGTTAAGGAATTGACTCACCACACTAACTGCAAAAGAAATATCAGGACGAGTAACAGTAAGATAATTCAGTTTTCCAACTAATCTTCTATACTTCTCAGGATCTGAGAGGAGCTCCCCCTGACTAGGTAGAAGTTTGGCATTAGGGTCCATGGGTGTCTCAACAGATTTAGAATTCAGTAACCCAGTTTCTTCCAAAAGATCCAATGCATACTTTCTTTGAGAGATAACAATACCATGATTGGATTGTGCTACCTCAATCCCCAAGAAATATCTAAGTTTACCAAGATCTTTGGTCTGAAAATGGTGACAAATATGCTGTTTAAGTTGAGAAATACCATGGTGATCACTACCTGTAAGAACAATGTCATCAACATAGACAACTAGATAGATACACCCAGCATTCGAATGACGATAAAAAACTGAATGATCTGCCTCACTGCGAGTCATACCAATTTCTTTAACAACACTACTAAACTTCCCAAACCAGGCCCTGGGAGACTGTTTGAGACCATATAAAGATTTGCGAAGACGACATACCAATCCAGAAGACTCCCCCTGAGCAACAAAACCTGGAGGTTGCTCCATATAAATTTCTTCCTGCAAATCCCCATTAAGAAAAGCATTTTTGACATCCAGTTGATAAAGAGGCCATCTTTGAAGAGCTGCCATGGCTATAAATAGGCGAATAGACGCCATTTTTGCCACTGGAGAAAAAGTATCACCATAGTCCAAACCAAAAATTTGGGTGTAGCCTTTAGCCACAAGGCGAGCTTTGAGACGAGCTTTGAGACGATCAATAGTGCCATCTGGACCAACTTTGATAGCAAAGACCCACCTGCAACCAACAACAGATTTCCCAGAGGGTAAAGAAATGAGTTCCCAAGTTCCACTGTTCTGAAGAGCACTGAGTTCATCAAGCATAGCTTGACACCAACCAGGATGAGCTAAAGCATCACCTGAAGTAGATATATCAATATGGGATTTATCTGGTACACGCATAAGGGTGGAAGAAGTAGAAGTAAGCGTGGACACAACAGAAGATCCCAAAATCTGATCACGAACAGGAGAATAATCATCAGGAAGTCCATATAAGGCTAACAACATGAAAAACTTGGACTGTTGCTCTATCTCTTGAGACGGAGTAGATCCAGGAGGCAACAATTTTAAAATCATGAAAAAGAGCATGAATTTTACCAAGATACTCAGACATTGTACCATCAAGACGTTTCGAAGCAACAACATGAAGGAGATTTTGACATACTCCATAAAGACGTTGAGTATCATTGGTATATAATAATTTGGCATGCTCCCAAATTTCTGAACACGTCTCATAAGAGCGAAAAATTTGTTTCAAAGACGAGTGAATGGTCGATTTGAGAACCATGCATAATTGAGCATCAATTTTCAACCAACGAGAAACCTCATTCTCAGGAACATTAGCAACAGACGTTGTAAGATGATTAACGTAGCCTTGACTCTTAAGCCATAACCTAATATCCGAAGCCCAAGTATCATAATTTTTACCATCTAATTTGTCAATTGACAAATGAACATTGACATAATTAGTATAGTGCTCCGGTATAGGAAAAGTAGAGGAGGCGTTGGTAGTTGCGGAAGATTCCATGGAGGAGAGAGAAAAAACGCAAAAAATCAAACGTGCTCCGATCAAAATAATAAGGACAGATCCAGAATGCTTGCACGACAGCGATCACAACAGCGGTAATCGCCACCGGAAAAGTCACCGGACGCGCCGCCACGCGCGGCAGCAACGGTGACGGTGACCGGAATTAAAATGGCCACTGCAAGCGCGTCGGTGCTCCGATTGACGCGATTCCAAAGGCACAGTAATCGCCTGGATGAGACGCTTCTGATGGTGGTGTCACCGACCCAATCGGCGGCGGCGGCGACGGCGGTGGAAGCGGCGGCAGCGGCAAAGGTTACGGCAGCGGCGACGGAGGCACTTGAATGAGACAGTGAACAGTGGGTTCACTGGAAAAATTTAACCCTAACCCTAACCCTAAGCTCTAGATACCATATTAAAATAGAGAAATAGGTATAGGATTAATTCCCTTGTTGTAAATACACATAAAGGGATGTTTATTTATAGATGATAAAAATAACAGAAATAATAACAAAATAACAGAGAACATGGGCTAAGTCCGTTATATTCAACAATTAGAAACAAAATATGGGTTTCTTCTATAAAGGTACTAACTAAGGCTTGGACCAAATTCGTAGGGTGTATAATCAAAGCATTAACTAAAAACTTATCAGCAGATTGAAATTTCACTCGATGGTTTGGGTCTGTAAAAAACTTTGATTGCTTTGCTCTGTGTCCAAATTTCGCTTGGGGGATTTTAATTTCACTTAGTGGATTCCTAAAAAACTGACCTTTAGTTATTCGCTTATGTTGTTGAAATGACTTCGATATTTATAGTTTTAATTTGATTAAATAAATCTTTTAATGTTAACTTTAATGCTTATAATTAGTTATTTAGTGATAATTGAGTTTTAAAATGAATTTGTGTTGGATTTACATGAGTGGTGATTACCTAGGTGGTCATTAGTCTCACTGAGATGTAGTGTGCATATTGAGTAATGGAGCCAATAGTATGGTAATCGGCTTGAGTAACGAGTCAAGTTTGGATATTCTTTAAATTTCTTGGAGCCTCTAGTAAAGCTAGGAATGTGATTGATAGACTGATTCATGATTTGACTACATAATTTTATGTGGTAACAAAGTTTATATGAAGTTTTTAAATATGGTGACTTAGATTCATCTATTAAATTTAAATAATTACAACTTATCCTAGTGCTTTGTATGTGTTGTGGGATCATATATTAACATGTGAGCAAGTAATGGATCGTCTCAAGGACAACAATAGGATGTGATATGATCATTTGTAATGTTTTGAAATACTCTTGGCACATCCATTTGTGCATGTAAATATAGACATATACTTTTGTTTCTAAGACCAATGTGTTTGAAATACAATAAATTCACTTGTTTATTTAAAACATTCATGCATGCCATATATCTTAATTTTTAAGTGAGCAATGTTATTAGTAATTATATATGTTTTATGGGGTCGCTCTCCACGAAAGCTAAGTTTAAATACTTGGAATCACATCCCACACCCCGGGATTTTGTTTTTAAAGTTTCACAATTAGAAGACTTTCCCTGCTCAATTTACAATCTTCTTGCAGTAGTATGCTAAGGATCCAAACGAACACAATGTTATTGCTTCAAGCTTAAAGCATTCATCCCTTCAAGTACAAGAGCAGGATTATAACATTTATCGACCTATAAGGACTTAAGCCAGTAACCAAGAGATTATACCCTACCAAACAGTCGGTTCTAGTACGCCTTAATATAGCCACAACAAGACTAATTAATACAATGAGCATAAAAATCTATGAAAGAATACCTGCAAGAGAATCCAAGCATGCAGCCGTTACATGGCAACCTTCCAAATTTAACAGGGCAAGCTTCTGTAACCCTGGAATGAACCAAAAAAATTGAAAATAAATAAGAGATTAATATGAAATTATGAAATTTCCTTTTATCTGGTAGGCTGGGACGCTAGTGCATTGCAACTGGGATGTACACCCAACCGTGCCATTTCTCTAATCGACCAACTTAACGAAAATCAACCTTAGAAGGATAATTGACAAATTATTTCATCGTAATAAGGTAAACTTTTTACGAATACATTTTTAAATCAGTATTCTGACTTGCACAAAATGAGTCTACATTTAAATATTGAAGCACAAATTATATTAATCTGAATTAAAAGACAATAACTAAATTGATCTTTAAAATAAAATGTCGTCAACTCTTTAAAACATGAAGAGTTCAAAATTGCATACAGCAGTATAAAGTCCTGAAAAGATTCTATTCATAATTTCCTTGAATATAATCTTGTTACATACAAGTGTAGAAGTGGGCACAAAACATCAATTGACCTTTGCATCTTCACATAGAACATGTATAGACAGACCAAAGAGAGACATATAAAACTACTTTGAGGAAAGCAATACCTTTCAGGAAACTGATGCCAAAATCAGTGACTTTACCGGATGAAATCTCCAGACTTTTCAGGCTAGCAAGCTCTGGAAGTAAATTGAATCAGATAAACTGTACTGTTGATTACTGAACAATATGTCTAATAAGATGACAATGTCTACTTCTATAAAAACAAAGGCATGCTAAAATTTTTTTGTTGTCAAATACAGCTGTTGTTCTTTTCAAGTGATATAAAACCTTTCAACTCAAGGTAAATAAACTTCACGGAATGTGTAGGAACCACTCTGTAGTAGAAAACATACTAATTGCATAAAAGAAAGTCTAGACCATCAATCTTGGGTAAAAGTTTCAGCTACTGTAATCCAAAGAAAGCAAGACGTTTTGCAACAAACCTGAAAGAGGTTTCATATCATAATCTGTTATGCAATTACACCACTTTAAATTGAGAGATTCCAACTTGGTCAAACCTGAAAATATGGACCAAATCATTTGACTGAAATAACATAAAGAAATCAAGTTTGTTTTGTTGTTCAAGAGTTCATGCTACAGAATCACAGGTACTATAATAGAACTCCTTCAACCTTTTACAGTGCGCACTTGTTCACCAATACATAAATTATAAATGAAACAACTAATATTAGGAAAAAGTGTTGTAAGCTATTGATTCATTATTTTAGCCTTCCATAGCACTTGTCAAGAATAAAGGCAAAGGTAGCACAAAAAATATTACTCCACTTGGGTGTTCAGTAATTGTCTTCTGCTTCATTGACAGCACAATGTCAATTGTAAGCTGAAAGATCTAATAACTGTGATGGACATTAGACAACAATACCCCATCATCAGACATAGTAGCAGCCTTACGACTTAAATAAGTTAGAAGTTAAAATTTGAACACTGTTTTGAATGTCTTATAATAACTGGGTTAGTAAAGCTTTACTTTCACACAAAATTACATCTAAGAACCAACCTCGAAGATGAATGAGGCCTCCGTGAATCCCAGGACATCTCTCCAAATCCAACTTGACCAAGTTAACAAGACCAGAAAAGGCACTCATTCCTTTAGCAGAAATCGAATCATTTCGTCTAAAGCTCAAACTTGTCAAGTTTGACAGGCCTGGAATATTTTATTACAGTTGTTGTAAACATTCAGTAAAAGCACCTTACGGACAAAGCTTCTAGAAGTAAGTAATTTCACATCTACATTATATGCAAGACACATGTGGAAAAGTAGGAATATGTTATGTAACAAAAGGCTAAGGCAGATGGCAGAGGTAAACAGAAATACTGTTAAACAATATATTACACGGAAAATGCATGAAAACCACTTCAACCTCTCTATTCAGAATTCATTGCGTCAAATTGGATTAACAGATACAGGTGGCCGTTGAAAATATTTTCATTCTTTAAAAGAAACAGAACTTCCAAGGCAGGTAAAATAATCGGGTGCATTTCCCTCTCCGAATTAAATTCTTTGAACATGATATATTAAAATGTATAACATTACGGTAAAAATAGTACAAAATGTAACAGCATGCAGGTGATCAACATAAGATTTATGTATTCAGGTTTCCAATAATAACTGAAAAGTAAATTAGATATAGGTAGTTCAATAGGAAATAAATTTGCCAAAAGAATTGAGAAATGAGAAAACTACGTGGGCAAAAAAATTGTTTTTATGAACTGGCAGCATGAGTATCCTAGGCAAACTTTAAAATAAGTTTTCACACAGCCTTAAAAATAAGGCAATACATAACCCATTTCCACATTAATGAATAGACTCAGTTTACCAAAGCGATATTAAGATATTATTTATATTTTTTTAAGATGAAGAAAATAAATATAAGATGAAAAAGGACTAACACCCAAGAGAAAAAATGAGAAATAAATGAATAACTGTAGATGCATTGAATTGATTTCAGAACAACACACACAAGAAAAGAAAGATTACCACTGATGCACTCTAGTCCACGATCTGAAATTTGATCACAGTAATTTAGATTCAAAGAAATTAGACTTTCACAATCTTTAAGATATGTCAGCCCAAAATCAGTGATGTCAGACCCAGAAAGATCTACAGAAAGTAAAGATGAACCCTGGGATGAGATGACGCCCATCCAATTATCATTAACACCCTCATATTCTCCCAAGTAAAGATCCTGTAAAAAAAATAAGAGATAAAAATAACTATTAGACCAAGAACGCATAATCAATCAGGTTCATAATTGACTTAAGCTATCTACCTGTAGAGCACAATCTCGAAAAGCTTCTAAGGAAGCACTGGTTAGACGTCTGGAGTAAACCAAATTATTAAAAATTAACTGACTTATATCCCGTGGCAGCATAGAAAATGAGTTATATTTATCAATGTCCTGTTAGATGAAGATTGCAGTTATTAGATCTAATCATCAAAATATAAAGGCTCCGAACAAGGTAAAGTAACAAATCTTTTGTTAAAACAATACCTCATTTATTTTCTGTATGCACAAGTCCAACAGTGGTGGACATTCTCCTTTTCTTAAGTGCAAATCAACAGATGGATAAGAAAAAGAGGATGTCCACCATTTCAAACTCCCATATTTGCAATATCTTCGTGATAGTCCTCTGATAAGACTATCTTCATTGTCCTGCTCTCGTTTCCTAGAACATGCTCCCCCCATCGAGGAAATATCCCCTTCACCAATATATGTCAAAAAACTTGCAGCAGAACACTAGAGTAATCCATTCAATGACCAACAGCTGACATGTGCAACCAACTTCATCCTATTAAAAGGACCACAAACAGTAAAAGCTGAATAAGATTCAGCAACTTAACCATTCAGGAATTGACTTCTCTTGAACAAGTTCTATCTAGTTCATCTACCTCCTCCAAAAGCCAAAGACCAAAACATCCAAATCAGCTTGAAACATCAGCAATTGCACAATAATAAGCACTTACCATATTTGTCTTAAGTAATAGTGCACAGCATATCTCAAGTAAGATATATATAACTACCAGCACACGATGAAAAAGGTCAAATATGAACCAAGCCATAAGCCTAAAACACATGCATCAACTTGTCAAATAACAGGAAACGGGCAGAATCCACTAAGTCCTCACTGAGCACAAAAAAAAGGACATCCATATGCATAATCAAACGGAATCATCCATGTAAAAATACAAAAGTTCAAAACATGACAAATAGAAATTACAATTCTTTTTTCCCAGGATAATTACTAATTACAGTTTAAAACAACAAAACAAACACGAAAAAGTAGAATACACTCAGTACTCACTGTGTACCAATTTTAAACTATTTTTCTAAAATAAAAAACATAGATATATAGAGAGATTAAAAGTGGAGAAAAATAACCATTAAAAATCATAAATGAGAATGTCTATCTCCAGGCTAACAACAAATTTTAAATCCCTAAAATATCAAACCTACAATTAGACTTATTTTGAAATTTAAAGTAATTAACCAAAACATATCACTAAAGAAAAAAAAAAAAAAATCAACAATTCCAAA
>Ga0209489_101912_pt1 | contig 42802 bp, 16 predicted proteins | sample SiratrowhiteBW_FD_187527 | JGI IMG/M metagenome (GOLD analysis project Ga0209489, IMG submission 187527) | Root nodule microbial communities of legume samples collected from California, USA - Siratro white BW (SPAdes) (version 2) | ecosystem: Host-associated > Plants > Roots > Nodule | place... | reverse complement strand
ATTAGATAAGACAAACTATTTATGTTTTGATAATTAAGTATTTGAAATTGAAATGCATACTAATAACTAAAACAAAATAATAACGAAGTAGAAGAAGGGTTTAAATGAGTAAAACCACAAAAAAAAAAAAAATTAAATAATAAATATAAATATCTTGTATTTTAGAAGTGGATGAAGGTGTGCATTTGATTCTTTCAATCAGTAGTTATTAGATACCTTATTTTTGTAGAATTCTAACACTAAAGAAAAGTAATAAATTCATAAGTCGGAGTAACTAGGATTATTCCTAAAAAAAATATCTGGGATTAATTCATATGAAAGATATTTAAGATTAATTATATGGTATGTTAACATTTAAATTAATTAGCAGTAATTTGATAAAGGTTTATATTTGTGTGTTTTTTTCTCACAAAATTCAATTTTTTTTCAATTATGACAAAACCTTGTTGCTAATCTCTAACCAACTAGTACGTAATAGATAAAAAAATAAATTTATGTTGGAAGAGAAAATAATACTTAAGGTATTTCAGTATTAATTTATTCGTTACGTGTCACAAAAACGTCAGAGAGTTAGATTAAAAGAAGTATACATTTATTAAGGAATATCTCCTTTGTGATTATAAATGGTTATTAAAAATTAAATAATATTTTAAATTTTAATAGAAGTTTAGCTAGGAATTAAAACCATAACATTTAGAATATGAACGTACCCATCAAACTAATAAGTTATCAAGGATGATATGTTACTATGTACATATTTTATTATTGCATAAGTTCATAGTTTTTTAAGTATAAATATACTCATTTATGAATTACATAATTTAGCTACTAAATAGTTTTTTTTAAATTATAAATACATATTTAACTATGGTACGTAGTATTATTGTTTTTTTTTTTTTCAATTTGAACCTACGAACAATTTTTAAATTATTTTGATTAATTATATTTGAAATCAAAATAATTAACTCATTTCTATTACTAACAATTTATTACACGTTAAATATTTTATTGTATTTATAATGGACTGCATTAATCTCATCCATTTAATTTAATTTTGGCAATATATCTTAGACAAAAAAAAATTATTTAATATATACACACACATTTATTTAATAAATAATCATACTTATTTTATATTAGTTTTCACGCAATTTGCTATGACTTTGCCACACAGTAGTTAGGGATAAGCCGCTACAAATTTATTAAGAAATAATTGTAGAAAAAATTGTCACATATATTTACTTGATTTGTTATGTACAAAATATGTACTATGAACTTGTTGAGGAGTAGCTAGGAAACTTCTACGGATTTGTTGAGTAGTACTTGTGAAATATCTGCTTTAGATTTATTAGGAAATAATTACGGTTTGCTTAATGCAAATTTACTACAGACTAATTAAGAAAATTAGTGCAAGATGGTTACATATTAGCAAATAAATTTTGTAGTTAATTACAAGGCATTTGGTGGGAAATCTCCTATAAAAAATGTGACGAAACAGTGGGTGAAAATTTTGATCACTCGTTACCTATCTAGATTTAGCAATCAAAGTTTTCTTCAATATTTCCTTATTGTGGAATGGTTTTGCGATGAATCAACGAGAAATTAACTAGGTAAATACATTACTTTTTTAATGATTTTTCATCTTAAATTACATATTCAGTAGCAGTTTTTCTTGTAAAAATGCATTAAACACATGTTTACTTGACATAATTCAAACTTATAATCAATAATATTTTTAAATATATAGATTATATTGCACTTAAATTTCATAAAAAATAAAAAATTATATATATAGCTATATTTTATATCTATAATAAATAGCATCTATTTTTTTATTTATTGTGATAATTTTTAAAAAGAAGGAAGGCTAAATTTCAAATTCATATGTATGCATAATAGAATTTTAACTATTCAATTATTTATTTATAAAGTTTACTATATCTTTAAACATTTTTTCTTTATATTATTTTTATCATCTCTTTAGCTTCTTTTGAAGCTATTATCTGTTTTTTAAACAAATATTTCATATTAGTAGATAAATTTTGTTTCAGACCAAAATAATCTGCTCGAGTGAGTTGTGAATAATTATTACTTACACTAAGTTATTTTACTTAAATGACTCACTTTATTACTTTAGCAGCAATATTTATTTGTTTAAGTAAAGATTATAATAAGACAATTTTCTTTTATTTAGTTGATTTTTGTTTTCCTGTATTAGGACAGGTCATTTTTAAGTGAAAGTGTGTCACTTCAGTCGTACATATGTGATTATTCCATTTGACGTGTATATGTATATATAAATGTGATTAATAAAAAAAATACATATGAAAGGTTATGCATTTGATGATGTGAATCATAACAATAATCATATTTCTATGATGAGAATATATAGGCGAATAATGAAATATTAATTGAATATTATGTGAATTATGTTTTGAATAACCAAAGTGGTATATTATTATGATGAATTATGATTAGTAATTGTGAATATACTACTAAGTTGTTAGTATGTGACGTAAGTATTAAGTTAAGGGTTTCAATAAAATATAATATTGTGAGTAATAACCAAAGTGATATCATTGTGTGGTATAAGTATGAAAACAAATGTTTAAATAAAATATCTCAATTTAATGATATACGAGTTGAATAAATAAATGTAGTGTATAATAAAAAATTAATAAAAATTCTTAACAATAAATTAGAGGTAAATAATCAACTATACTTAATAAGACATATAAAAATTACTTTATGATACGAGGTTTCTAGATGAGATCTATATCAAATTATGATAAATTCTTATACAAATAATGTATTGTGACATATATCAGTCTTTGAGTTTAAGATCTAGTTTCCAAAATTATATTATTACTGTGAATTCTCATATGAATGACATGTATAATATTTCTTAAACATTTCGTAAATTTTTTCTATATTATTTATAATCATATACTAATTTTATAGGTTTTAAAATTGAAATAAGTTTAAAATAATTAAAAATGTTTTATAGTTATGTTATATATATATATATATATATATTTTTTTTTTTTTTGAAGAGTAAAATACATATCAGACGTGGAATTTATATGGATTTTTTATATTTTAATAATTTTTAAAATTGCAATAGGAGGTTATATAAACAAATCATTTTTAAGTATTGATAATTTATTCTAAAAAATTAAAGTCTATTTGATTTATATATTAAAAATAGAAGAGATTTTAGAAAAACCCTATATAAAAGAAAAACTTAAAAAAACAATATTTTTATTCAATATAATAATTATAATTTATATAAAAAATACTTGGAGAATTATTATTTTTATTGCTATCTTAAGGCTACATTTTTCACTTAAATAGTTAAGACTAAGCTTATCAAATATTTGTATTCTTTTGATTTCTTACCAACACTTTTGTACTTCTTAACTTATCAAAAACAATATTTGCAAATAAAAGAAATGTAAGTTGACCTATCAAAATCGCATACCAGGCCAGAATATTTTCACTTTAAAAAGAAGAAAGGGTACACATATAGTTTTAAAAAATATAATATTTATAAGAAAATAACATATTAATACATAAAATATATGTGAATTTATTAAAGATAAAAATGATATTCTCTACTTGAAAACGATGAAATATACGATAAATGGGAAATTAATTTTGAATATCAAAAAGTAAAATGAGGTGAGCAAAAGTTCAATCCCTTGCTTTTTGGCGGTGTCCGTAAATTGTTGGCAACGTTCCTTGCTGCAATGCTTTGCATGAGTCAGTCAGAAGTAAAGTAGGCTTCGCAGTGACATACACGCGCCTCGTTTGCATTGCAAGTGGCCACTCTGACGTTCGAATTCGAACTTCCTTTTTCAATTTTCACAACATCGAAAGTGGAGGACCATTCGGTACTTTCCCACTCGCACTCTACCCTCCCTCTAACGCACTCCACTTCTCTGTCGCATCTTTCTGCGCGTAAGAGATATACAATTCGCGCGCCAAACACGACGGTGCTGCTAACTGCCAGCGGTGTCGTTTCGTTTCCGCGCTCTTCCATTGCTCTCTCTCTTTCTCTCTCCGAGTCAGGGAGATGAGGTTAACATCACCTGCGACTCTCAACCTTCTTATTCTATGTGATATCCTTCTTTGTCTGTCCACATTCTCTTTCTCTCTCCTCGCCGCTGACAACAAATCAGAGCCGGAGCTTCTACTCGCCGGAAGAAACGAGACCTCCGTCGTCAATGCCTCGCTCGCGAGATCCGGCGATGATAGCTTGGCGAACATGATTGATCGGGCTCTCGAAAGAGAGTTTCCCGACAATGAGCAGAATGAAGGTTCGCAGATCTAGCTTGTCGCACTTTAACTTTTTAATGCTCAAGCGTTCCTAAATATTTTCGTGTAATTCGGTTCCGAAAACTCGTTGGATCGTGGTTGCTGTATGCCTTTGCAGTGTGAATTATCGATAATGCCGCTCAATTCGAGTTTCGTTTCACTTCTTCATATGCGTTTTTCTGCAATTTCCTGATTCTCATTGTGCTGCTGGATTTAACTTGCCTTTTCTGTAAAACCTTATCGTAGTAACGTGTGTACTGTGATCAGAATCCTGCAATTTGCTCTATTATTTTTTTTGGTTTTTATGATGGAAAATCAATGAGATGCTGTTAACTTCCAAATGTTTTCACATTGATACGTTGTAACGAATGTGTTGAATCGTTGACGACGTGTGAGTAGCCTAGTGGAAAGTTTATGTCAAATGAATGCTCTCAGTGAACTTCGCCGACTCTTTTGCAGGTACCGATCCTGGTGGTTTCAACAATAGTGTTGCTGAACAGCAGGTGTGTAGTGAATTGCTTTTACATGATATATTTAATTGTCTCCAAATTTTTTCAACCCTGGGGGGCAATTGACTGTAGCACTCTAGCGACCTAATTCAGGTAGTATGGGTGTCTTTTTGTAGGCTAGACTTCAATATGGTCAGGTCAGGACTTAACAGTGTAGTTGGAAAACAGTTCATTCAATGCAAATTGACGTTGTAGTGTGTTTGGATTTTGGCTAGAAATCCTCAAACTATCACATGCTTTTACGTTGAACTGCAATTGACTAATGTGCAAAAAATAAATCAAAAACCCATCCAATACTCTTGCTTCTCCGTTTTCTCCCCTTGAAAATGTGAAAGTCTGTTTTGGAGGCTCCGGACGAGAATCCACTTAACAGTATGTTCGTATACACGAGCTCATCCATGTTACACTCATTCCAAAGCACTGTTATGTGAGAAAAAACAATGTCTAGCTTTGAGTAAAATGTTCGTTTAAGGAGTTCCAAACTGAAAAACTAACACTATAAGTCTGTGGATGATAATTCATTAGAAAAGCATTAAGCTGATCAAGGACAGAGGTATTATTAATAATAACTTGTTCAGATTTTACTTGTGATGTGTCAAATTTTGTTTAGATTCTCTGGGATAATGAATTTTAGGGTGGGAACCTGTGTGTCATTCACTTCTGTTTTGGTAAATATCACTTCTTGTGATTTTTACGGGATTTTACATATGTGGCTTATTAATTTCACTTGAAAAGATAGTGATCTATTGTCCTTCTCATATTTTTTTTTTGATGTATCAGGCTGTTTTGGAAACTGTTGCCAGAGTTATGCCAAAGAAAAATGAAAGCAAAGAAGAAAAGTATGGACCACTTTCCTGTAGAGTCAAATGATTTTTCTCAAAAGGGGAACAGAGTTTTAAAAATTTAATGCAAATGCCTTTACTGTGAATTATGACATTTTGTTAAGTTTTTTCTCAGGTCATTTCAGTTCCACGATGTCTTCAACTTGGACAATGAGAATAGGGCAGACGATATGCCAACTTTAATTGATCGAAAGGTATGTCTAATTCGAGCGGTTGAAGTTTAGGCCTTTCAAACATTGAAATAATTTCTGTTACAGCCACATATCACAATATGCATGAAAAACTAAATACTACCAATCTTGTCAGAGTGGATTTAATCTTTTGTAATTTTCCCATTGTTTCAACTACAGGACAATGTCTTTATCATATCTAATCCCAAGTCAAAGTATCCAGTTCTTCAATTAGACTTGAGGTTTACTCACTGTTCGTATATGTTCTCTTTCTGCAACTGCTAACTAGTCAGGTTGCTTATCCTTTTTATGCCATATTTTCAGATTGATATCAGATCTTGTGGTTGTCATTGTGTCTGCAACCTGTGGCGGCATTGCCTTTGCTTGTGCTGGACAACCGGTTTGATTACAAACCTTGCTTTATGGTTTTCAGTAGATATCTCTACCATATACCTCTAAAAGTGGGTAGTCCATACATACAAATTTGCAGGTGATAACTGGATATCTGCTAGCAGGATCAATCATAGGACCCGGAGGTTTGAGTTTTGTTAGTGAAATGGTCCAAGTATGTTGCCTTTATAGTTCTTTCATGTACTCTAATACTCCCCCTCCCTTCTTTTAGTTAGACATATTATTTACAAAAATAAAATCATTGATTGAATGGAATCACAAAGTGTCATGGCTACTCTCTTTTTATATGACATATTGAAATGAATAATCAAATGTCATCTATTTTAACTGCTAGTAATCTCACATATTGCTTCCACTCCTTGTAGGTTGAGACAGTTGCTCAATTTGGTGTCATCTTTTTGCTCTTTGCATTGGGCTTAGAGTTTTCAACAACGAAGGTTGGCTTGTATACTCATTATTCCTTTTAGCTTGAACTTGTATATTTTTAGCTCAGCCATACTTAATATATATATTCATGTTTGCAGCTTCGAGTTGTTCGAGCAGTGGCTATCCTTGGAGGCCTACTCCAAATTTTCTTATTTATGTGCTTGTGTGGAATGACAGCTTCAGTATGCCTTTTAGTTCTAGAAATATTTATTACAAATAAAAAAATTCCACTTTGGTGTCAGTGAATTTCTTATAAATGCACCTAAATCCTGCCTGCAGTTATGTGGTGGTAAATCATCTGAAGGAATATTTGTAGGTGCATTTCTATCCATGTCTTCAACAGCTGTGGTAATTTCCTGACCACACTAACATGATTTTGGTATCCCTTTTCTATATTATACCATCTCAAGTATGATTGCAACTTTGTTGGACAATAAACTTCTTACATTGTTTAATATTTAACCACAGGCATATAGTATTTTAAGTAACCTAAGGCTGTACTTCAACAATTGCAACAAAAAATTGCAATCATTGTCTGGTTGCAATTGGATTAGATTTGATGGTGTTCATATTTCTATTTTCTACACAGCTGTCACGGTTTTTCAGCTAAGTGTTAATTATTGCTCGACAATGGAAAATATGAGAATAAAGGTATTTTTGTTTGAAGATGGTGGTCCTTAGGGAAAAAAAGTGTTACAATAGGTTTCGGTATCAGATCAAATCTAGCAAAACTTTAAGGACAAAATAGATGCCTTTAGTGGAGGAAAATAGATTATTTGATCATATGATAGTCATATCTCATAGACAGTGGCATAAGACCTTGAGAAAAATTAACTAATGAATTGATAAAAGCTTTTTTTTTTTTTTTGTGAATTTGGGGTGTATATTTTCATCGGGATTGTTAAGTTGGAGAGGACTGCTTGCATTTCCAAGGGTCCTTTTACCCTTACGTGTGGTGCATCATGTTTATGGCTTCTATATCATGCTTTGTTTGTCATTTTCTTAAAGGAATATTGATTACTGATATGAATAGATTAATTGGTGCTTCGTCTTTTGGCTCTTTTTTCCTTTAGTAAGATTTATTGCATCAAGAAAAGAACGAAGATCATTGCTAGAATGTTATGAAGGAAACAGTAGGGAAAGTCTTGTGTAATATACTAGTTGTTGGTATTGAGTAGTTGAGTGGATTTTTCTTGTTGATGAAAATACTAAAATGCTAAGCTCTTTCTATGATCACTTCTTTTCTAGATGTTATCAAACTTCTTTGGTGTCACATCTAGATAAAGCATTATCTTCAAGTATATTATTTCCTCAGTTGAGAACAAGGAAGATTAAAATGAATTGCTTGAGTGTCTCAAAAACACTGAGCAGAATATCATATATCCACAATCTGTTTTGGTTTACACCGAGATAAAAAAAAAAATGTACAATAGGCTTATAGGTACTAATGCTTGTAGAAGCAGTAGGTAACAAAGAAAAGCTATTCTGACATATTAAAGGCAAATTTTCTAACATTTTTGTTGTTTACTTTAAATTTGTTTTCTTTTTCTTCTTTGATCCATAGGTCTTGAAATTCTTAATGGAAAGGAATAGCGTCAATGCCCTTCATGGTCAGGTTACAATTGGAACTCTGATACTGCAGGTATGTACTGTTATTTTTGTGTCAATGAATGCACATGAATGACTGAAACATTGCTGCTGCTACTCGTGCAAAAAGAGTGGAGAGGAATGTTATCAATGACATGACACTGATATTCCTTGTTAAGATTTTTCTTCTCACATGTCTTCTGATGAAATGTTTGAATTTATTGGTTCTTTTCAGGATTGTGCCGTTGGTTTGCTCTTTGCACTGCTTCCTGTTTTGGGTGGAACATCAGGTGTTCTTCAAGGAGTAGTATCCATGACTAAGTCGTAAGTTAGTTGTAGGATGAACTGTCCCTCATTTTTCTTCTCTCTCCGTAATTTATGAAGATCTGTCTATGACAAATGATATTAAACCCCAAGGTTCCCCAAGGCAGCTACATAATATTCTCATAGTGTCTTTCCGTCGTGTCCAATTCAACATATATTTTGTGATCCATAAAGGATATTCTGGTCATAGTTTTAATTCTTTTCTTGTTATGAGTTAAAGGAAGATGTAAGTGAATTGAGAAATTTTAGTGTGCTTGACCATTTGGCCCCTTTTCACCGTTACTGAGCATGATATGTTAACATAAAGTTCTACTACACTTATTTATGTAAATTTATAAAGAAACATCGTAGTTCATAAGTTGCCTTCATCTTTTCTTATTTTAATCTCACTATTGCCTACTAAGATAAAATTGTCCTGAAAGTCTTTTGTAAAAAAAAAAAAAAATTATAATCATAAAAGGGAGCTACTGGAAAGGAGTGCATACAAATTTGTACACAAAATTCGTCCTTACCAAAGGCACAGAACAAAATAGAATAAACCTTTTTGTTCATCTTGCATTCTTGAGATGAAGACTTCTTGAGATGAGGACCAGATGAATGTCATAAAAATTTTTATTTCTATCCCAGAAACAATCTAAATTCAAATAAAAGACTTACTAGTGTTTTACTTGCATAATAACATAACATGTACTCCATTTTCTAGCTGAATTTCGTAAGGCAGTCAGCTTCGCTTCATGTGCTGATGATGTTGACCTTCTTCGTTTACGCATGTTTAAGTCATTTATTCCTACTGGTTTAATAATTCTGTTGTTTCAGGTTGGTGACCTTAATTTCATTTTTGGCCATTTTGACAATATTATCTCGTACTTGTGTGCCATGGTTCCTCAAGCTAATGATAAGCTTATCCTCTCAGGTGAAGATAGACCTTTTGCTCTGTTCTTAAATGCTTGTTTGTGCATTAATTTTTAACTAATTTTATTTTCTGTGCAGACCAATGAACTTTATCAATTGGCATCAGTGGCATTCTGCCTACTTGTTGCTTGGGTGTGTCTTCTATCAAGTCTTAATCTTTCATTACTTGCCAAACCTTGTCATCTTAGTTGTCTGTTTAATCATCTATAATGTATAATGCCCTTAATCATGGATGACTCTGTGGCTGTTTTCTATTGATGTGTAATATGCATCAAACTTTATTTCCCTAAATCCGAGGGGTTGCTTAAATTCATGCATGCCTACCAAGAGGGTCTAGCTCAGTTGGCAATGAGTTGTTGTAAACTCCCTAGTACCTGTGTTTAATCCTATGAATCAAAAAAATGTATGCATGACTGACACTAATTTATACATAACATTTATAATGTCCAGACAGCATGTGTGTGTTCAACAAAATGTTTTAATATTTGTTGTTTCATTTCAGTGTAGTGATAAGCTGGGTTTAAGTCTTGAACTAGGTTCCTTTGCCGCGGGAGTGATGATATCAACAACAGATCTTGGTCAACATACACTTGAACAAGTAAGAAATTATTCTAGTGTCTGTTCTTTGTAGTGACTAGTTTTACTATGTTCTTGGATGTAAACTTGTGGTTTAAGGAGTATCATCTGGTCAGTATTTATCATGTCCCGTTTTTTTCTTCTTGGGTATTCTGTTCTTTATCATGTTAAGCATGCTTAGTGGAATGGGGATGTTTGTATATCATGTTTGATGCAACTCTGTATTTTCATCATGGATTCCTGTAAGGTGGTGCCACCCAAATGAATTTCAGGGAACCTTCTTGAAGCACTAGCACATAAATTTTGAGAAGACTCATGTTTTGCTATAGTTTTGAGCTCACTCAAGGTTGTTAATATTTAGGTTGAGCCAATTCGCAACTTTTTTGCTGCCCTGTTCTTGGCCAGCATTGGGATGCTTATACATGTCCATTTCCTTTGGAATCATGTTGACATTTTACTGGCAGCTGTTATATTGGTGATCATTATAAAAACAATTGTAGCTGCAGCTGTTGTTAAGGGGTTTGGATACAACAACAAGACTTCACTTCTTGTAAGATATGTCATCAGTTAATACAATTGCATATGCCTGTTCATTACATCATACATTTCATTGACGGAAGAGCCTTAGGTTATTCCACATGCGTAGGTTGGGATGTCGCTGGCACAAATTGGGGAATTTGCATTTGTTCTTCTCAGCCGTGCTTCAAATCTTCATTTAGTTGAGGTATTTACTTCATGCCAAGACATTCATTTCAGCTAATTTGTGTTTATGAAGACTGCAATTTATTTTTCTGCATTGTAGGAAGCAGTTTACAAGGATTGGAAATATTTTTGATTAAAAAAAAATGCAGTTTTCTGGCAGTGCTTATTATCATTTGCAATGTGAATGTAATTCCATTGTTTCTGCAGTTACTTTTAAATGCATGGACTGAATGTCTGATTCCTACTGCAGGGAAAGTTGTATCTATTACTCCTGGGAACAACAGCTCTTAGTTTGGTATGCATGCACTATTTTATAGAATAACAATGTTGCTCCTACTGGTCTTTGTTTATTATCTAGTAAACTAGTAATTATCGATCATACAACAATGTTGAAATACTGGTCTTTTAACCATCTTGGTGTGGCTCATATATGGATTCGAACAACCTATTACTTAATATCATTAGAGTTTGGTTTTATCATATAATAAATTCATGGAATTTGTATGGGATAGAGTTATTAGGCTATCTATATCCACTATGATTTGGTTTCAAGTTGTTCCTACTTTTGGCAAACTATTGTTTCAAGCCCACAAACCATGGTCATTTTTTTCATATGATTTCTCTATGTTGTAATGTAAAATATAAAAATGGGACCAAATAAAAAGTATGACAAACGTACCTTCATCATACTGATCGGCACAATGCTAGTCATTAGCTTCAATAGCATCCAGCTAGCCTGAATAAGTGAAACCGCATTATGTAATTTTTGTAGATAAGTTTTGTTTGTTGATCATCTTTATTTTAACTGTTTGCATACACATGTACAAGCAGCTATTGCTAGTAAATGTGATTGAAGTTTAAGAAGTTATCACTAGTAAAAAACATTGAGCTTTCCTACGTAAAATTGTTGTGCCAGTTTAGAATGTTATAGCCAGTTTTATGGGTAATCTTGATATGTTTTGAGTATTAAGTTCTCAACTATTTGTAGAGATTTTGAAGCTTACACAAACAGAAATAGTGCAGGTGACTACACCTTTACTCTTCAAGCTAATTCCTGCAGTTGTGCATCTTGGTGCATTGTTGCGGTGGTTTCCTTCTGATAGTTCTGCTGAGGTAACTTAAAGCTTTAATAATTGGCAAATGATATAAAAGTTTATAACTTTTTGTTGTTTCAATTTCTAAAAGATCCTGGTTTTTAATATGATTTTACTCTCAGATGGCGTTTAAAGGGGACAGCTTTCGTGTGGACAGTGCTAAGCGTATTACTTTGATGGTTCAAGGCTCTCATGATTCATGATGTTCAAATATATTATGAAGCAGAAATGAAATTTGCGGGCTTTAATTGACGACTTCTCTAATTGACGACTTCTCAATACTACGCAGGACAAGTGCTAAAAAGAATACAAATAAGGTTTACTAAATGAAGGAGTTTTTTTATTGCAAAATACTTTATATACTGTCTGCTTTGGGAACACGCACTGGAAAAGTAGAAGTAAATGGCAAAGGTATGCCAAGGGAGCCAGGAGTTTAAACGGGGTATATCAACTAACCTAGTAACTGGGGCCATGTTATTAACTTGAATGGCCTGTTGTGTATAAAGTTATATGTAGTTGCAGTTAGTGTATTTCATTTTAGATACAATCCTCTTGAGTTTTTTTTCCCTCACTTTCCCTTTTTATTTTATTCAAAATTTTTTTGGGTGGATTAAGTTTGGAATGTGTAATTGCCTCTGTACAAGTTTAGACTTTAAGGCAGTCATCAAAGTCAAATGTACCATGTTCATAACTTTTGAAATTATTAATGGAAGCTGAAGATAAATTGATTTGCCATTTATTTCCTGTAATTGATTACTAAATACGAGAAATGCGTGGTTTGTGGCAAACAAGCTTCACCGGTTACTGAGAGTAACCTGAAATATCTGTCTGTCATCACCGCCCAAGAAACCGGTTTTCTTGAGTCAACGGAAATAAACCAGCAGCTGTTTGAAGTTTCCAATTGCCAACGGTCCTTGGATAGTGTTTCTCTATACTATCTTCACACCGGTGTCTAGGTTAACAAAAGAAAGAAAAAGCTAATTTTTTTTTTAAAGAAAATATCACGAAAAAGGTGATTAGTGATGGTATAAAAAATTAGGAGTGCGTAAGTATTACTGTTCCACACTTAGATTTTAAGTAACATTGGCTTTTGGTTCTTAGAGTGAAGCTAGCGTATGTTAGGCTAGCATTTTTTATTTTGGAAAATTATACATGTACCTGTTACTTGAATTTTTTTATAAGCGATTTCTATCGAGTAAAGATTTTCTTATCGATGATTAATTTTTATAAGATAATTTGTTAAGAATTTCTATTACTTTGAAAATGGTCACTGAAAAAATATGAAATACACCCTCAATACATGTGTATGTTGAACATTTTCTCTTATTTGAAATATGATTCAATAATACACAGGTAAATATAATAAAATAACTGGATATTGTGGTGTATATAGGACTAGATCTTTCGGTTGTCTGTCTAGCATGGGTGATCAGCCATTCATTATGTGTACCAGATTCAAATTTTACAGACATGACAAAACGCATTGCAGCAACTTTAACATAGCCAGAAGGGGTTTGGTTTGATGTTTTTGGCATCTGATGCATTTGATTTATTTTCCTTGTTCATCTTTAAGCACAAACATGTGCTGTCATATTATCAGTATAAGAATGAATGGTGGCAAGCCTGGTGACGTTGGTGTCTTCCAAATCCAATCACTATTCAGCAGGTTACATGCTGCACATTTTTGTTCATTCAGAATTCAACATCAACCAAAAGGGAATCGTCAGTGGTCCCCTTCATTTATTTCTATATTTTAACTAAAGCAGGAACCACAGGGAAGCGTGAATGCCTCACATTGGCGCCCAAAATATTGTACGTTCTTTCTAAATAACTGGGAGCCACTCCCCAAACCAAATCCTTACACTGCGCTTTTTTTTAATATCTTCATACTTCAAGTAGATACCCATGTTTAATTCTTACTCAGCTTTCACATGTACGTATTATAAATTCAAATACTTTGAATTATTATTTTTTAAAAATTGTATGAGCTGTGATTAACCCAGTTTTCATATGCATTACTTTTTAACGTATTGGTGATATTTTGTGATGGATATATTATATGAGTTTGTAGTATCAACTTAATGCTATGTATAGGTCATGAGTGGCATAAGAGCATATTCAAAATGACATTGACAGAAGGAGGAATGATGTAGGCGTCTGTGTAGAACATGGCAGCATTTATGTTCCCCCAATGAAAATGGTGGTTCTTATTCCTTTATCCATGTCATGCTTATGAATGTTGAAGACAATTCCAAAGTGTTATGCTAGCTGCTCAAGTTCTAAGGGGAGACCATGACAGGCAGCTGCTAATCTGTTTATCTTACTTTTCATTTGTACCCTCTTGCATAATTTATTAATTTAAGCAATGATTGTTACACTCTATTATTTTTTTTTTCTTTTTTTGTTACTATCTATCTGTACAGCTCTGAATGCTATCCATGACGACTACTTGATACTCTCTTAGTAATAGATGCAATTAGTTCATCAACTTGCACTGTGACACTCTTAGATACTCACACAAATAATTTATAGTTTTTTCAATCAAGTCCAAATTGAGAGTTGTTTATTTTTTTTTTTCCTGAGATGCTATGCTAGATATTTGTAGCTGATAAGCCAAAATTATTTTTCTTGAAATATGTATACATGTACTTAAAAAATAAGGTTATCCTATCTACCAAACAATTTATTGCATTTTCTTTGAAGTTATAATATTCAAAAGTTAGTTAGCATTATGTTATGAAGTTGGTTTTAGCTACTTATAGCTTTTTGCTTTTATGCCTTGTTATAAATATTTGACATGAAATGAAAATTCTTTTGTTCTCTCACTTTCTTTAAAATTTAGTCTCTTAGCTGTCCCCATGAATAACAACATTTATTCTATCAAAGTTCTTCCAATGAAGATTTCTACTATATGTCACTTAATTTCTCTTTTGCATTTTTCTTGTTTATTCTTTTATTTTTCATTGGTTGAGTACTACAATGAATCAATCCTTAGATTTTCATAGTTCCTATTACTTACATCCTAGTAAGAATATTGTTATATTACATTAACTAGGTCTGATTCAAATAAGTTAAAATATTCTTGGAACGAATAAGTGCTGATAGTCTCAAGTGAATGTGGAGTGAGTTAAAAAAAAAAAAATTGTACACGTGTAGCAAAGTGTTTGTGTGCTACTCTTACTAGTGTAAAAGAGAGGAAAATCTCATTACTATGCAAGGTGATTTGAATTGAATATCAGATTCTGAAATTGGAGGTGCTGATAATTAAACAAGGTGATAATTTATTCATAAATTACTTTACCGAATTGCATATTATTAACAATGTGTTTGTGTGTTGCTCATGCTAGTGCGAAAGAGAGAAAAAGAATTCAAGATTAGGTAATGCAATTTCTAAGAGATTGAAAGTCTTATATGCTATTATAAAAGTCCCTTTTTATGTTATTAAGCAAGAAAGATAATTTACTAAAAGTAATTTTCTTGAGAGTTTAAATTTTGAAAACAAAGGAAATGTTATAAATGATGAAATTAAGGACAAACTTGTAGTTTTAAATCATAGTTTTGAAGTATTTTCTTTAAAAGTGAATAAGCCAAAGTAAAAAAAGTTTTGACCAAATAATCTTTTTTCTATTTAAAAAAAATAAAAATACTTTTTATCAATAGGACTTATGGATACTATGGACCACATGTCATAAATTGAGAATGTTTTAAGTCACATTTATTAGATGTTACCAATAATTTATCAAAATTAAACTCATAACAAGGTTAACCTAAAACTATAACTTAAATTTAAATTTAGTTCATTCTCTTTCAATTAACTTTACATTTTTGTCTCTTTTACTTTGATAATTTTTTTCTCTAGCTATAAACAAGAGCAATTTCCTTATATGTGTCACTTTTTCCTTATGTTAGAATAATTATTCTTCATCATACACTCGAAGTATATCATTAACATTAAATTTAAGTAAAATAGTTTTAATGGTTTATGTAACATTTACCATAAAAAAAAAAATAATTTTTCTAACCTTTCACCCCTATAAATATCTTCATATAAACATTTATGATGAATACACCTAAATATTTATTTTTTAAAGACATACTTATTAAATAAATAAATTTACAATTTTTGGGCATTTTAAATATAAGATGTATTTTAAAACAAAAATAATAGTTTATTTAAAATTTAACATACAGAATTATTAAAAGAATTTTATAAAATTTAGTAGATTGGTTAAAATGCATTCCACACAATTAATTACTAAAGTACATGCTAAGCATTCTATATATCTAATGGCTGAGAAAATCAAAGTAAAAATCATTTATTGTGTATAAAAAATTATATAGTGGCAGACCTAAAAGTTATTGAATTCAAGATTCAAGAAGCGCGTTAACAACCACTTATAATACTATCATACCAACTTCACCAAATTTGCGCCATTCAACACGAAGCTTCCCTCACTTAACCTCTATAATCAAATTATTAATGACGCCAATTTTTTCAACATTTTTGCCACTGATATTATCGTTATTTATCAACAATGTAAACCTTGTATATTATTGAATTATTGTATTATCACAAAACTTCATTTGTCAAAGTAATATAATTTATAAACAAATTTAGAGTGCACACAGATGAGTAGAAATCTCACCATCAATACGATCAAGTCAAGTACTAGGATTTTCATTCTTCAGAAATTGGAATAGGTATACTAAGACATTATAATATTAAATGTGAAAATATCATATATATGTGCCGAAACTTCAGTTGGATTCTCTTAATATTCTTAAGTAGTTTTACTTTCAAAGTTGAAGCTGATGAATGCAATCTGAGAAATTCAAGGGAATGTAAGAAACGCATTCGCATCCAATGAATTGTTTCACTCAACACCTCGTGAATGGATTTTAGCATAAGAACACAAATTGATATGAACTTTCCGGACAGAAAGAAAGTCCAAGAAGGGCTGTTTGGCATATATTATCTGCAGAATCTTGTGGACGCGCTTTTATTTCCCTCCTATCCTTATCCTCATATTTATAATCAACATGAGTATATATATCTGATGACATGCTTCACTTTCTAGTCACACAAAAAAATATACTATTCTATCATCAAGAACATTGTACTGTAGTAATAATTCATAGATATAATTAGTGTTAATGAAAAGTTAATTAAAGTAACAGACCAACATCTAATCTTTTGATGCCTGCGGTTTGATTGATTTGTTTTACCAAGTTGCTTACACTTTCCTATCAAAGTATAAAACCAAGAAAAACGTATCTGCTTGACTATAACATCAAAATGAAAAGTCAGCCTATGGATACACCAATTGTTTGTTAGAAAAGTTAATCACTATCATGTCAATAACACAATTTCTTTGAAAAGCATTGTTACTAAAATCATGAAAAAGGCACAGAGAAATTAAGAATCTGTATTAGAATGAAATTTAATCAAGTGATCACTTATGGAAATAACAGCACTAATTATCAAATCCGACCAATTGATGTAACTGGCATATATACACCTTGAATACTGGTTGAATATATAGATTCTTTACAAATTAATTAATGGAAAGCATATAATTAATACACTGAGTCAAAGTGAAAGGATCCAAGCAAGGTAATAATTTCTTGGAAATAAAGCAGATCCAAAATTTGGCTCATTTAGGATTCTGATTCTGTGTTCTTTATTTCTTTTTACTTTATTTATGGGCCAGCAGGTTACTATTAAAAGCCAGTGGAAATTGTATGGTTAAGACAAAAATGTCTGTGTTCATGTGGGGGGCCATATGCTTTCTTCTGAAAAGCTTCAGTCTCTTTCTGCACATCTACATCATTTCGAATGTGAATTGTGATGTATGTTATATGGTGCCAATGCAGGTATATTGGGGTATATATATATATATATATATAGATAGATATATTAAATTTCCATGAAAGGGATTGCCCTTCTCATCACTTCCAGACATGTTAATTGCTCATCACATCACAAAAAAAAGTTGTTACTTATTAATTGTACTCAGAAATCAGAATGACAGAAACGAAATTGCTGGAAGAAAACAATCCAAAAAGGCTTCACCAACTTCTAAGGAAGACTTTATGAACACGTACGAATTCAAAATTCCAAACTTATAATTTATATCATAGCTCTCCTCTCTATTTTCATTCTTAAAGCCCCTCAAAATAAAATAAAAATCTTCATTCACATTTTTTAGAAAGATACTATAGTTCTGAACTTAATCATGATCAAGCCCAAAAATAGGGTTTAACTTTCTCTTCAATCTTACGAACAAGTAAGATATTAAGAAGTAGTTCATTCCTTTGGGAACAAGGTTTTAATTTTTTGTGGTAGTGAATAAAAAATTATTGATTACACTTTACTTTTCAAATTTTAGATTATGAAAAATTAAGATATATAATCTGACTGATATGACCGAAATTACTTTTGCAATGTGCTGCAGTGAAAAAAATCTAAAACTTTGACAATGTGGAAGTAATCAGCACCACAATATTAGTGCTATCTATTGTCAAACACTGAACTCAGTTCCACTTGTTAAATTATATTAAATTAAGAAAACTACTAATTAATGAACAACCTAGTATTCAACTTGCAGTGCAATGCACGTTCTATTTTCCTTCTGTTTATGGAGAAAAAGAATATTCCTCGTGCGAGGGACAACAAAATGGAAAGGTTCTTTTTTGACATTACCAACATAGGCAGAATAATAGTTGAACTAAAGCCAAACACCAGCTTTAAGACGCCAGTAGGAATAACTAAAGAATTTCCAAATATCTTCTTCAAGAATCAAAATTTTCCTTATCAAAACCTATATATACATAATTTGTATGCACTTATAATTCCATAATGATATCCATGTCAAATTATTTAACGAGATAAGCAATTGAGAAGTGATTTTACTTGTTGAATAATATCACAATAAATTAATGAATAATAGTTGCTATTTATTTTTTATATGAAAATTGGACATTAAAACTATCTACAAACACTTGATTTGATATAATACCTCTGAGTTCAGCAAAAAGAAAAAAAGAGAGAGAGAGAGAGAGAGAGATTGACTTAATATAAACAAAATTTAACTACTTTAATCCATCTAATGATTTCATCCTAAAAGTACATTTCAATTAATTAGAATTATATTTTTAATTTTTATTTTATATTAAAGTTCAATGAATAACACTTTAAAAAAATTAAATATTGTTAGTATAGAACTAAACTATAATAAACTTTTTAAATTAATAAAAAATTAATTAATTGTACTTATATTCAAATTTAATATTCTCGTAACGAATAACTATACCAGAAGAATTCAAAGAACTTATCCTCCAAAGTTGTAAAGAAATAACTGAGACCAAACATCAAATAAACAAAAATTAGATTTTTCTTATCTCAAATAATTACATTCAAATAAAACTTTGCAAGAATTGTTTGACAGGTCTTCACAACTTTGTTTAGTTCGGATTGGAATAAAGGTATAAAAAAAATTGAATAAAATTAACGGGGGGTTAATTTGGTTTCATTAAAGAAATGAATTAATCCAACTAAAACTGGTAATTTGACTAAAAAGTTGCTTCAATGATATCAGTTAATTGTAAACACCAAATTCTATATTTGAAAAAAAAAATACAAATCCATAGTTCTGTATCTAAATTTTGAATTTTCCATATTTTCAACATAAAAAATGAATGTCAACTGTCGTTAATGAGTAAAAGAGAAATTTTTAAGAATAAGAATACCTTGTTTGCCGTGCTTTAACTGATGTTAACATGAGTAAAGTCGAGTTTTATCATAAGAATTAGAAAATCTCTATCTGCTGTACTTTATTCTTTTTGGGTCAACCTTTTTCTATCTTAACAAATCGGATTTAGAATACCATTTATGCATTCTTTCCATTTCTCTCATCACTTTATTTATCTATTTACAAGAAAAAAAGTTGTGTCATGTGTCATCTCTTTGTCTGATCTATCTGGATATATCTGTATAATATTGAGTTTTTAGGTGTTCCTTTTAGTTCCATTAATTATGTTTTGAATTTCTAGCTTGTCATTATTTATCTTTCTAATTTACTTATACAAGACTTACACTCTATATGAGGTTGATGAGTAAACCTTGTAATAAACAGTTTGCTCATAAAACATTGATCCAAATGTTTTATATTAAATAACAAACATTATACTCTTGATAATGGTTTGGGCACTGAGTGAAGGTGCTGAATTTAATTAAGCAAAAGTACAGAAGGAAAAAGAGTCTAAAACACAATATTAAATCAAACTAATTCGATGTGAATGATCTCATTAATTACGTAGCCTAACCAATTAACACTTGGTTGAATTCGGATTCCACAAGAGATTTATTTGCATACAAATATGTTGTATAATTTTTGTCAACTATATATGCTATATATATGCTGGCGTATTATATGTATATATATAGATATCTTCAAAGGGATCTGATTATTCCATAGATAATAGGGACTAATAACGACTATCACTACAATTACTGCAAAGAACAATGTGTTTTGACCATATGATCTTCTACATGAGTTGACACTTGAAACAGATAAAAGGGTACATTCCTGAGACAATTTTTATATGTATTTATATAACACATGACTAATTAAGTCAAACTAATTGGCTCAAGCAGGAACGAAGAGTAAGCTCCAGATTAGGAACTTGATGAGGGCAATTATCAAGATTTTCTTGCTTATTATAATCTGATTTGGTTTCTTGTTGAAAGTAGGTTATGCGCCCTAGCAACGACAAAGTGGCATCATTATTATTCCTAACTTCACATTTAGACTCATCATTTTGATGATAAGCTGAAACTGAATTACAACCTCCTATGCTGGGGCTGTTGCTACCAACCTGCCAATTCAACAACAAAGCAAAAGGAAAAGGAAAAAGTATATCACTTTTCAGTGTAAAGAGAAACATTAATCATGATTAGCTTGAAAGCAACAGATATTAATGATTCAGTGTTTATGCTTACCACGTCAAAGAGACTTGAACGTCGCTTCTTCTTATCTATAGTTGCCAATCTAAGAAAGTACTTCTGAGCATGGCTTGCCACTTGTGTTGGGGTTCTTGTGGTCACAAAGTTTCTGGAGATTCCCCTCCAATCACCCTTTCCCAGCTTCTCCAGTCCAACAAGGAATATTCTGTGTTCCTCTTCTGTCCATGGCACTCCTGATATAAGTATGCATAACAGCAATGTTAGGTATTTCTACAAAATGGAATGCTAGATACTATACAAGAATCATGGAAAAGTAGTCTAATTAACAATTATGATCAAAGATTTTCCTGAAAGTCTGGAAAGATGAATAAAAGACACTAGCTAGCTTAAATAGTGTGTTCATGAGAATAGTGAAAGAAATATAAGATTCTCACATACTTAGAAGATTGAAACAAGAAAGAAATATAACAATATATACCTTTCTTCCTCTCTTGAACTCGACCTATGAGACCATCTGATAGATACCCAAAAGAGGTTCGGTCAGAGTTTTCATCAATGGTTATTCTTGATGAAGAAAATGAGGAAGATGATGAAGAGGGTAAGGAGTCCATGCTGAAGCTTTTCTTGATGGTAACACAGGTGTCTAAGTGCACGCCAAAGAGGCGAAGTCCAACGAAAGTAGAGCCTCTCAAAGATGTGCAGGTCCTTGAATTGTGCCCTATGACTCCACAATGTGAGCACTTCCTCCCCATTTTCTCTCTTCAAAAGATTAAGATTTTCTCAGCCACAGAACAACCCCTCAAATCAAAACTAAACTATATGATGAGGAATATGCATGTAAGTGTGTGTATGTGTGTGTGAGGGAGAGGGAGAGCAGAAAAATGGATTGGTTTGAAGGTATATATGATGATGGAGTAAGGTGTGGGGTTAATGAAAATGTAGTCACACCCACGAAATTTGATTGGATGGATATAGTTTATTGCTGGATATTTTTACAACTATTTCCTTATATTATAAAAGAAAAATCATATAAAGATAGGGATACCTTATCTTATTTGGAGCATTTATGTCCTCTGGGACTACACAGGATCCATCTATCTAACCTTCAACTTATTTTATGATTGATGGATATAATACTGTACCACACTAATTTACAGAACCCTATATATATATATACTTTCTTTCTGCATTTTCTAATGGTCTAAATTTTACAGAAATATTTGTCAACCAACATATATCTTATAGACTTAACTATAAGGTGCATAATTAATATACATGTAATTAATTACTTGTATTTGTTTTAATTTGTTCCATGCATATTCTTGTTCAACACATGAATATTGAATTAATGTGTAAAAGCAAGACTTTATCAGGAATTTCTGTTCATTCAATCAAGGTTGGTCTTTGTATGACTCAAGGAATATATTATAGGAGAGGAGGACTTTGAAAGTTGTGTCCGTCAACTAAACTTTCATTATTCGAAGGAAGTTGCTAAAGGCATATCAAATTCACATTGTTATTTAAAAACGTGAAGTGAACGTGATGAAATCATAAAACTTCTGACTTTCCAGATAAATCTATAGAAACCATATATATTTGTGGCAAGGTACATAGGGCTAGAAAAAGCCAGCCATATATATATATGGTACATTTTTTGCCTAATTAATTTGGTTTTATATTGAAAGTGTATATTTAAACTGAAACACTGACTTGTAAATTATTTATTTCCTCTCAAAAACGGATTATTTATTTATATAATGATATAAATTTTTTTTAATGATTTAATTAATTAATAATAACCTAAGTTATTGACCAGCGTAATTGGATAAATATTGGTTTCCGTTTAACTTTTTTTTTTTTTTTATCCCAACTCATACATTACGACAAACTTTAAGGTTTTAAACCGATAAATTCATGCTATTATGTTCAAAGTCAAAACATTAAACCAATTTTGTGGGTTGGTCCCTTATTCAAACATTTGATAGTAGAGCAGTGGACTAACTTCATTTCAAAAGGTTTATATTTTCTTACTTCTAAGTACTTGTTTCACACCAAGTCATAGTTGAAATTGTTATTGCAATGGTTTTGTTTATGTATATTCGTACAATGAAGCAATTAAAAAATAAATAAATACATAAGTTGCAAGTAAAAGAAAAAGATCAAGAAAGAATAACACGGTTACAAGAGTATTTCTAGCCACGATATTAAGTAAAGTCGCTTATTAAACGCGCTTGTTAATAAGTCACTTTTTTATTTTTTATAATTTAAATTCTAAATAAGTTATGAAATACATCTCGTTAATTATCCCATCTCTTAATATCTTTATATTTACTTTTTGTATTCTGTGGAGGATTTTTGGTATTATCATATAATACCAATTGCTTAAGTTTGTCAATACATTCTAACTTCAGAGCATACAGTTACCTAAATTGAAAAGCAGATTAAATAAAACCCCTCTTGGTTTTTCTCTAAACTATTAAACACATCACATCAAGAAATTTCAAATATAGGAACTACAAGAAAACATAAAAAACAAACATATACATATGGTTACAATTTACAAACTATTAAGCAATGAACATATCGCATCAAATCAGGGTTTTCTGCCGTTTGAAAAATAACTGTTACGAATTCTCACCTTGAATTGTTTAATTCAACATAAATAATAAATTCCCCCTATGTTATAAATATGATCTATTAACGATATTTTTCGAGAGCTATTAATTCCTTTTCTTATATTAAGTCACATATGCTGTTGTCTCATTTATTATTTTCTTTACATTTCTAGTTATTTTCACATATTACTTAAATTCAGCTAAACTTACTTGAACCGGACTTTTAATTTTTTGCGCATATGTTATTAGAATGAATAAATTGGTATTTTTTTTTTATTCTTTTTATGTTCAGTTCACAAATATAAAATAAGTAAATTTTGAGTTTGGTTCTTATATTTTTTTTTCTTTCTAATATTCAAAATCATTTTCATTCTTATCAAATAAGTAAATTTTTTTTTATATGTAAAACAATAATTTTATAAACCTCTAAGCTCAATGTATAAAAGTAGCGCACCTACCGTATGTATAAAGCTTGTCCTCACTAGTTTAATTATATCTCAGGTAACTTATGTATCATGTAATCATAGAGTGAATTGAAGTTTTAAGTTTGTTAGAAAATAAATAAGTATATATATTTATTATTAAAATTATGTGTATATTATGTGTAGATAATCTGTAACCAAAAAAAAGTGTAGAAAATTGCCCATAATTTTTTTTATAAGCAGAAAATTTCCCACATTTTTACCTAGAAGTAGATTAATTACTACTCGCATCATTTATAACTTTTACAGATACTCATGACCAGTTCGGGTGAATTATACACCATATTTTAAGAAAAATGTTAAATGTATATTTTATTTTAGAAATGTGCGGCAGAAAAAAAGGAAATAGAATTATATATGTGATAAATTATGTGATAAGAGTAGAGGGGGATAGGAAAAGAAGGTGAAAATGTGTGATAAAAGCATAATGCAAATCTTGCCAAGGATATATTAGGACCCCTCTCCATTATTTAGAATCACTTAATAAATAAGCGATTCCTGATGAGGACATTCCAGTTGAATATATAACTATATGGTAATATATATGATTAAAGTTTGAAAATCAAAGCAGAAAATTTGGATAATTATTATCTTCATAGCCCTTTCCTACTAATCTAGCTAGTGGTTTTAATATCATTATTGTATCTCGAGGCTTAAGAATTTGAGTCCATAGTACAATTTGAGTTGAAAGCAAGTTGGAGCTTTCTTTAAGCTTTCAATTTCTGAGAAACACGACACATCCATATATGCCCTCATTTAACTGAGACTCATTTGGCATTATCATACAAAGGAATCTTCTTGAACATTGTTACGATTCTTAATTATTTTACACAATTTTACAAACTATACATTTCAAGTTCTTCATAATCATCACTATTTCAACACAAAATTGATTGTCCAAAATATTATAATTTCTCTCCAATCATCCTCCAAATACCAGTTAATAATGTTCTTTAAATAGTGGATTTAGTTGCCATAAAATTAACAAACTATTTTGCCCCACACAAAACATACTTTCTATAGTACCTTTTCATGTGTACTAAATACTACTTTACGTATTTTTAATGATAACGATCTATATCTTGTTAGATCAATTTCCAAAAGACGAGTTCCTTAATTGAGTGGCTAATTAATTATAGATATTAGTTTCATAACACGTCACGTAGTAGTAGTATCCATTAATTATTTCCACTCACACTCAAACGCCAAAAGTCATTTATATGCATACCAGTGCGCCACTAGAAAGAGGTGCATCCAATAACAAAGTGTTCAATCAAAATTTAGTTCATGATTTCTTGAAGTAGAAATATCACTTTTTGCATTATGCTTTTGGATGGAGTATATAATTTTAGTGAAAGTACGATTCTAATCCTTTTGCATATATAGCTTGTGTTAAAATATTATAAAACTATCCAATTCTGAGCAGACATGATACAATATTTGCACCTTTTTTTACCAAATTGGACCATCCACTTGATCATATATTGGATGTGGAAAAGCACAAAGGCTAAAGAACGGGGTAGGTTTGTTCACAGGTCAAAATCAACCAAGGATACACAGAATATATACGTCAAAATATTTATCAAGAATAATATATATATATACCTATATTTTCCTAACTAATATACAGGTATTGTTTTATTCAAGACATGTTTGGATAAATAATTTAATTATATGGTTATTGATAAGCTCTCATCAAATAAAATCTTGTGACAAAACTTTGATTTGGTATTTATTGAAGTTAAAAAAAGGGTTTGTTTTGATTAGTGACACACAAAACTTCATTGATTAATTCACAAAGAATTTATGAGAATCACAAGTTATTTTCACAAACTGAAATAAACTTTTCGTGAGATATTTCATTCATCTGTGTAATTTGTTTCTATTTCTGGTATATTGATCTCCAAATTGAATCCTCTAGTATTGGAATCTAAACCAAACAAATCCTTTTCAAGTGTTCTTCACTTTCCCCCTCAAAGTAGTCTTTAGCTTTCTCATGTGAACTATGATAACTAAATCGCCATTAGTTGCTTACTTTTTTCGATCATGACCAATCTTGTTATATCTGAGATAAATATTATAGCAGAACTGTGCCACTTAAGCTGAAAAGCTAGATTGCATGCCTAAAATAATGCAGTAATAGAATGAAGTTTTTAACTTAATAATGTCCAATGCAGAAGCACTTTAAGTTATTCTCCAAAACCAATTCCTACAACTAGTTGCATAAGATACATTAGAACTGGTAGGAGTAGCCCTACCTACAACTTTTAACCAAATGGTGGCACCACTTGGCTGAAGCCAAGGATCGCTATATGCATATTCTTTATGTTTGTTATATTGAGAATGATTCAATTTTCTAATAGATGATTCCTCAAAGCGGCTTTCTAATTTTTCAAAGAGGTACTCTTCCTAGTAATCGCTTTCTGTAAAGTCAAAAGCAACATGGAAAATTTGGCCACAATGATTGTGCAAATAAGGAAACTGGGTCTTCTTTTCGGCACTCCCTTTGTGCATTTTCATACAATATCAATATCAAATTTCATCAATCATTTCAATAGTTTATAGCTGGTGAGTTCATCATATCCGCCTAATATCACTCACCAATTATATATATTAATCACCTTCAATAATCATAGTTTAAGTGTGTAATTATCACTGAGATATACTACTAATAATGCACAGTGAGATTCGTCTCTCTCTCCTTGCTTGGTGTAACACAACTCACTCATCTAACATAAAAGAAGATTATTGGATAAACAATAAAATATTGGTGAGTTTTATATCACAACTCACACATCATTGAAAAACACAAAAGAAGGTTAGAAACAGTAATTGTTTCTATTTTTAATCTAGGATAAACAATAAACTAAAACAAGACAATGAGATAAAATAGACTACTGCAATGACAGATTGAAGAACAGTAGAGATAATTAACAGGTCCCCGCGTTTCCTTATCATATATATCTAACTTTCTACTAATTACAGCTCATTCTAAATTGACAATTTATCTGTGATAGATATTGATTAGTCCAAAAACAAAGATGGAAACAGCTCTGCATTATTGACTGGTGAAGTTAACACAGAAATATAGAATGCATACGTTTCCATCTCTTTATTGTTTCCCAAAGATTCCACACATTTTTCAAGGATTTAATATCAGAAAGTCCTTTTCTTAATCTATTAATTTGTCACTCTCTTCTAAATAACCAATTATTTGTGCATGGCTCAATCAATAGACTTCAGAATTACCGATGCAAATGATAAACAAGTAATTTTTGCTTAAAAGATGTTACTACTTACCTATAAAAAATTGAAAATGTATGTTTTCTCTTATCAGATGTATGAAATCTTTCACACTTGGTATAATTGGAATATGTACATATATGTAAAAGAATCTAGCTAGAAAAGTAAATTTTTTAGGTATATGAGGCCAGCTGTTATGAACTGGTTCTAGAGCTTCATTTCACACGTTGTGATTGTCACATAGTTAAGAGTACAATCTCCATTAAATTTATATATAAAATTAATCAGTGGATCGACCCAGTGATGCACTGTACGGACATTTTTAACAAAACATCGTTTTCTGGCACCAACTTTGCTGTTTGAGTGTGGAAGAGCTAGTGAATTATCTCCTTTTGATTCGTCCTTCTCTATATGTTCACCAGTTAGGTTTCTTGTGTGATTATCAACTATATGCTATCTGTTCTCATTTGACAGTGGAATATGGTTTAAGCAATATCAAAAACTCTTCTATTGGAAGACAGTGACATCATATTTTTTTTCTTCCAAATTGCTAAAGAAGGCAAAGAGATTGCATATGACATTGATGATTACCTTTTCTTTGGTTTTGGTGGTGTTGAGATCAGAATTAAGCAATTTTTCATCTTGGATTTCAGATTTCTATTCCCATAGAGAATAATTTTATGCAGATTTTTATGTAATTAGGTAAATTTTGTTTAGAAATCAATCTTGGTGTTCGTAAAGGACAACAAATTGTAAAACAAAAAAGAATTAGAAAGAAAGGAGAGAAAAATAAAATAAATAAAACCGAAATGTCATAATTGGAATGGCAAAGTGATTAAGAATTTGCTACAACCGTTAATTCTTTTATTTATATGACAAACAAATAGCTATTTGATGATATTGTCTGAATCTTCATATTTACGAGAAATATTCAGATTTATTAGACAAACTATGAGTAAGGGTAATGAACGTTAGAATTTTTAAATCAATTACAAAAATAGGAATGATTATGTAAATATTCATTTTATACCGTTTTAAATTATTAAGATGTTTTTAGTTTATTTGATATTCTATTTTAAAATTTATATAATTATATATTTTTTATTATTATTGACATTGCGTAAAAAAAAGACGCGTGTTCTTTTAAGTATTGAATTTTTTTGTAATATCATGCTTAGTTGATGGGATGGGGAAAAAAAAATTTGTGTGTCTAGATATTGGGCTGATAAAACCTGATATAAAATGAGTCATTTTTAATAAATACATATGAGTATAAGTATTTTTATTTATTAATAAAGTGAGTATAGATAGTTATTTAAATTATCTTTTCATTAACAAGGTGAGTATAAGTAATTATTAATATATAGTTATTATGATATCTACATTTGCAGATAGTCGCAACCTTAGTAATTTTATTTAGACCTTTTTAAATCAAGTAATTAAAATATATTTACTTACAAAAGAAGGAATTGACAAATAAATATTTCTAATTTAATTTTATATATTTACATTTCTTTTATTTAGACTTATGGAATTAAGGTATTTTTTAAAGAAAATAATTTTATTTAAATTTATACTTTGTCGTATAATTATTTTAATTTATTTTTTAATAAGACTAATTCTATTTTGTCCTAATATTTTATTTTAAAATTTTATTATATTTATACTTTAAGATAAAAATAGTTTTTAAACAATATTATTTAAAATTTAGAAGAAAAAAAAATCCATGAATGACCTTGAATAAAATAACCCATTGTTAATTATTACTCGTATCAATAACAATTTCCCATTTTTATATTTGTTTTCCAATCATTAATACTTCTTATATTTTTCAATTGTCATAATCATTTTATATATTATATTTTGATAAGATATTATACTATTATAATAGTTAAATTTTGAATAGTTAAAAAATAATCAAATTATTTCTATTTTAATATATATTATGTCAATTTTATAAAATTGCGTGTACACAGTTTACTTTTTATTAATCTCGAGTCTTAAGAAAAACATGCATTTAGTAAAAATGATGTGATATATTATTTAAAAGTAAACTATTCTAAAAGATAAATTAAAGGTGAATGTCACATCCTATCATCAACTTATTCAGAATATGAAATTACACTCATTGGTGAAGCTGAGCATGCCACAGAAATATACATTCATAATATGTGACTTAACAAATTCATAACATCCATTTATGATGGAACCTTTTTTAAGACATTATATCATGTACAATGATAAATATTATGAAATGTCAGAAAAATAAATATTATTACTCTTTTTTCTCTTTTCATAACATTTTACTTCTAAAAAAATTTTCAAGGATAAGATGAAATAACTCTAAAATGTAAATCAGATTATTTTATTAAATAAGCTTTTTCTTTTAAATAATAACAATCCTGGACATAAAGTATACATAACAAGACATATCCATAAACTTTTTATACTAGCAAATTTATTTGATAGTACAATGCAATATAGTTTCAGTATATAACATCAGAACGAATCTAGCGACTAATTGTTGGTAAACACTGATTATAATAATAAAAATAGATCTATTTTTATTTATATTTAAAAAAATTATGATCTTAATGGCCCAACTCAAACTGAAACTCAAGAAATTAATATTATTTCGGACTGTTGACTATTTATGAATGGGCCTTGTCCTCTTTGAAGCTCAACTGGACCCAGATAAGGATGCCATTCCTACCTTCCTCCAAATTTTTTCTTGCACACCTTTCTTATTAATTGCATATTATTTTATTTATTTTAATATTTTTTTAATTTATTCCTTTCTAGTTTTTCAGGTTGAGTTGCGGATCAATTTCCAAAATTTAGTTAAAAATATTTAATATATTTTGAAAGTAAAATTTCATAATACTGTTCAAAAATCCTTAGGAGGTTTAGTACCAAAATAAACAACAACATACTCATCTTGTCTAAATAAGGGTTACTTTGAAATATTAATTAAAAATAAAAGATAGTATAACTATCAGAGAGGAGACGGCTTATATCTCCATACTTTTTTCAAACATCTCTTCCGTAAAAGTGTCTGAAGAAAGTATGAAAGTACATGAAGAAACCGTTCAGAAAGGATGGTGCAAAAGCTAGCCATGGTCTTACTCATCCATGAGCCCAACTATCTAAAACCAAATTAAGCCCATGCTCAATAAATGAGAACTCTTATTTAAACTGCACCCGAACAACAAAATAAAGGGCTCTGCATTCTGCACCCCCATAAATTTAAACTGCACCCGCATAGTATATGTGAAAAGACTAAATATTCCTCCCTCATATTTATACTAGACCTACATTTTCTTCTCCTTACCTCTTCTTCCATCTCCGCTACTTCCTTTCCATTTTTTCATCTTTGGTTTGTGAGTGAGAGAGTCTTGTTGGAACTCCATTGGCCACTGCCGCCAATGACTACGTTGCATCGCCGCACTCATTCAAAATTTCGCTGAGACTATAACAAAGCAGAGGTAGTATCATAGTGCTTACATATGACTCAAGTATCGTCCACCTCATAGCTCACCTTTATTTATTTCATCTGGTTAGGTCCACTAACTATTATTAATAAAAGTGTGACATCAATTAAAATATAACGTGTATATATAAACACTTTTCAAATAATAGAAATGAGGGATATCAATCTATCAAGAGTTTTTTTCTCTCGGATGTCTTATATGTACAATTGGATTATATTCATCCAGATTAATAATTTTATTCATGTTGGGGTGTTTTAGAATCTTCATAACAATCATTATTCTAATTAGTAGTTTGAAGCGATAACCATGATAACCATATTTTCCAGATATACTTAATTCGGAATCGATGTTCTCCATATATACTGAGTTCATAATGTGCTTAGGGTGTTTTATTTAATTTATCCTTCATCTTCTTCTTTTCCTTTACAAATACAAAAATTTATTTTTATAATAATTATATTATCTTTAAAAGTAGATTGTCAAATAGTTGATATAGTTATCAAAATATCATTTTTCTTTAAAAAAAACTGATATTTTGATAACCTTTATAATTTTACACCAATTTGACATTCATTAGCTTATCTTTGATCCTCTTTTTTTTCTTATAATATAAATACAAAAATTTATTTCTATATTATTTCAAAAAATAAGTTGTCAAATTATTAGTAGAATAGTTAAAATATCATTTTTCTTTTCAAAATATTATTGGTTCACATCAAGAAACACTTTACTTTTACAAATTGGAACTGAAATTGTTCAACGAAATTACCATTACCCTGGGAAGAAAGATTTAACCAAAACTTATGTGTTGTTCTGTACAATGAACTAAATAATTAACACCACTTCCAATTACGCTCCTCTCCACAAAATCGAAGACAATATTTACAGCACTGCTTAAAAAATCTAGGTGGAAAAACTAAGCTTTTTACAGATAAAATTCAGAAGAAGCTTCTGCATCCTCCACATTGTCCTCTGAAATTTCTCACAAGACAATAATGTTGCCATTCTGCTTATCCTTGTTCATCTTCTAGTCAATAATAATGGAAAATGCGATATGCAATCACATTAGAATGTCACCTTCCAGCATCCTCAGCACCTATATATAACAAAAGATACAACAGTGAGTTAGAGATGCACGAACCACTGTATAGTCTTCTAAGTAAAATTAGAATAATGATTCAACTATAAAGATGTTCATTTATTCTCCAACCTGTGACATTCGAGGCCTTAAATGAGGATCCCGTCCAATGCACAAAGAGGAACATTGCAGCATGCGATACACCTCTTGATCAACATAGCAGTTTCTTAAGCTAGGATCTACTAGTTTATAAATAGCTTGTTTTTCAAGCAATGGCCTTGCCTATGCAGCAGAAATTTCAACCAATTGTCACAAAATAAATTTGAAAAACAATGTTTTTCTGCTTTTATATAATGTAATTGGGCCCACATCGAAGAAGAAAAAAGATGTTACCCATTCACTTAGACATTGCTGGCCTTTGGGGCGGTTTATATCCACTGCTTTTCTTCCTGTGATGAGCTCCAACAGTACTATCCCAAACGAGTACACATCAGCTTTTTCAGTAATTTGACCACTCTGAGCGTATTCTGGTGCCAAATAGCTGTAGATAACAAAGGTTTTCATCATCACTTTATTTACTACAAATCAAAGAAAAAGGGGAAAAAGAAATTGGCTTTCATCTGCCACTACCCAAATGTTCCTATCACTCTGGTTTCCACACCCATGTCTCCATCTGGCTGCCACCTAGCAAGTCCAAAATCTCCTACCTAATATCCATTACATTTCCATATAAAACATACCTAACACCATAATCATGAACATGAAACCAATAATGTGAACAAAAACACTCGTTAGTACATTTCAAAAGTGAACAAAAAGACGTACTAAAGCTTCAAAATCATGAGTGAGGAGGATATTGTTGGGCCGCATGTCACGGTGCACAATACAACCCACTCGACATTCTTCATGAAGGTATCTCAAGCCACGAGCTGCTCCAACTGCAATCTTTTGTCTTGCCGACCATTCCAGCACATTCTGCTTTCGTCCTGCAAATCCAAAACATCCCTTCAAATTCCATTTTCTCTCATTGCTTCATAAGTTTTGCATGCAAAAATTATCTTAGATATCGTTGTCAATGTAGTTATTATAAAAGTCAACAACTTTACCATCTGGGATTGGATAATACTATAAAACAAAAACAAATTACATCAGGGAGTATAATGGTAATTGGATTTTCAAGATACTATACCAAAAAAAAATAAGGATTCAAAGGAATTTACTGTAGAGATGAGAATCCAGAGAGCCATTGCAGATGTATTCGTAAACTAGCAATCTTCTTCCATTTTCCACACAGAACCCAATTAGCATCACAACATTGCGATGTTGTGCACAGCTTAAGACCTCTACTTCTGAGCAAAACTCTTTGTCTCCTTGACTGCTGGCTAATTTATACTGTTTCACAGCAATGACTTGTCCATCAGGCAGAACTCCACGGTGTACAGAACCAAAACCACCTTCAGCCAAGAAGTTTGCCTGTGAAAAACCACCTGTGGCAAGTTGCAATTCAGCAAATGTAAACCACCTTGGAGGATTGCCAAACGCAGGTGCCTTGTGCTGACAAATGGAGCACAATGGGGGAGGGCCAGGAGGTGAACTCTTAGCTAGTGCAATTGCTTCTCTAACACTTTTGCTCAAGTTCACATCAATTTTACAATTAAGCATTCCCAGTATAGGATCTTCATCCAACTTTGAGAATTTCTGAAGCAAAGCTTCATAAGCAGTACTCAAAGTCTTGTCACTGGATCTTTGCATGCTGTCTTCATGCTTTGAGAAATCACCATCCATGCAAATCACATTAGCAATCCACGGCTGAAAATATGAACTCTTGGACGAAATACTTAGCTTTTCACTCTCGGAGTCAGACTCAATATCCTCTAGGTTGGTCAGTCCCTCGTGAACAAAGGTAAAACCTCTCCTTTGTCTCTCATAGTTGTCAGAGTGGAAAAATGGGGAAGTTGCAGGATCTGAGCTTGATATTGATGATGTTCCAATATCAGTTGCAGTGAGTGGTGGTGACCCTTGTTCAGGACTGCTAGCAGGAGTAACAGCTGGACCTCTAATTATATCTGCATGTTCAGTGTTGCCATCTTTCAAGTTTCTTGCAAGTGTCGATGAACAACCCGTGTTTAGTTCCATCTTAGGTGAACTGTTCAAGTTCAAGCGCAGAATCTTTGGCCTAGACCGCTTCATGATTACAATATTGCAATGCAGCTGCTCCATGCAGTATTTCTTTTCATGTTTCAACTTTCTGCAAATAGATAATCATTTTTGGTCCATAAGTAATTGGGAGATTTTCACAAATGTATTAAGCAACAACACAGCCTTTAACATATAAAGTTGAAAATTACTTGTCCAATATAACCCAGCTGGACTGGACTCTCTTGGCCTCAGCAGCCACAGCTCCGCATAAGGAACCAGAAAGAATCTTCACTCTGATCTTTATCTGTGTAATTTTTTTGACAGTTTAGAAAAGCTGAACACTAGACATAAAGAAATAAGCAATTGATAATATATATAACCTTCTCTGGATCGTAAAAATCATGGAGTTGAAGCACTAACTGAGAACAGGATTTTGTAATAACTTCTCTCTGATCTGAAGCAGTGCCTAAACTGGATCTCCAATTACTAGAGGCACAATCAGTAGTAAATCTGGAAAGCCCCCAAACCCTTTTGCCTTCAAATGCACAAATTATAGTCAGTCATGAACCTCGATTCAAGAATGAGGAGAACAGGTTTCTGAATTGTTCAGATCTCTAGCAAAAGCCTCACATATTTGAAGGTTCAAAACACAATTGTGTAAAATGTATCTACCTTTATTTATACCCAGTACCTCATTCTCTGTTTGCATCTTCTAATTGAAATTTTTTTTTTCTTTAACTCAGTTTTATCAAGCCATTAAGCGTGAAACTAGACCGAGTAATGTAACTAAGAAAGAGCCTAAGCAATTGGATATAAATTGAAAAAAAAAAAAAAAAGAGAGAATAAACGAAAGTAACCAATACTTGAAGAAAGAGCCGGAATCACCACCAACAGCTTAATGCAATCCCCTGGTTGAACAACATGAGTCAAAGCCCACACAAGAGCAGTCCTTGAAATATCTCTAGAAGCTTTAACCGCAACCACAACCACTTTACCGGTGGTTTCTGAGGTGCCCATCTCTTCTTCATGACGACCCTTTTGGCTGCTCATCTCAAATTCTCAGCTTGCTGGGAGAATCAGCCACCAAAAGTCATCTGAAACGCTGAATCAGCCAAAATATTGCAACTTTACAGCAATAAACAGTGACAAGAAACACCCTCGGAAACCAAGGTCTTCTTTTGTGTTACCCAGAAATGAAAAAGTAGCAGGCCACACACTTCAAGGCACTTTAGTTAAACAACCTTCCAGTTAAAGCACACACACAACAAGTGAAAATCCACGCTTAACAGTGACTCCACTTCTACAGAAGAAAGGACAGTTTTTGTATTACATGACATAAAATTACAAATCAGGGACGCCGAATTCACTTTGAGTGCGTGAGGCCATGGGAACAGAATCCAGCTACCCCATCCATCTCCTGTTATTACCAGTTTCTTCTGACATCTTATGTATTATGATTGCGACAACAAGCGCCTTTGAAAATTGAAATTAAAAAAGGGGATCATTTTCAATCAAGTAAAGACAGAAAGAAATGGACAGTTTTTAGGTGAGAGTGTAGAGACAAATTCTGTTCACTAATCCCAAAATTGAATGAAAAAGGCTCATGCCATGTTAATCATGTAAACCACTGAAGTTAGTTCCCGTTCTTAGAAACCCAAAAAAGTTCAACCCACTTCCGGTTACCGAAAATTATGAGAATGAAAAAGGTAATGCATGAATGAGCAGTGTAAAATATGTCGCTTGAACCGAGGGAAATGGATATTAAAAGTACTAGTTTTATGCTATGAGCTAATGATCACAGAGGTTTTACTTAGAAATCACTCTATATAGTTGTCAATAGAGTGACATTGATGACATGACATGTGGGTTTATTTTTTTTGACTGAGTAGGGAGGTGCCATCTTGTGCAAGTTACAAGGCATTGAACTGTGAAGTCCCTTTGAAAGTTCCAACATTATTTAATTTAGCAAAGTGAATTGGGCACGAAATTACACCTCAGTTCAAGTCAATCCCCACTCAACATTTGGCACAAGAATGTGCAATAAATACAAATATAGGAAGAGCTGAAATGAGAAATATTATTAGGGTGTTGCTTTCATGGTGCCAATTGGTATTATTAAGGGGAGAGAAATTTCCTTTCTGAAAGGATAGCCTAAGGCCACCATTGACTCTATTATGGCCACTTTGCTTGCTATGTGTTTGGTGGGGGCAAGAAGCATTGATGGTTGAAGTGAAAGAGTGATGTCATTACAGGGCACTCTCCATAGTGCATATGCATCTTTAATGGACTATATCTGCATTGCAGATTTATACCAACTTGGCTCAAACTTTGTTTCAAATGAGTTATGAACTCTCTCTCTTTATATATAACCAACATGTCATAGACTGATAGGACATACTAGTTTCGTGGATTCAAGTACACATCGATCTAAGTATAAGTAACCTCTTTTGCAGCAATAAGGAATTAAAGTCCTATAGCATATCTAATATGTCTATAAAAGTATAAGTTATTAAAATAATATAAATGAGTAGAAATTTGAAAAGGTGTATTGTTTTCTTTATTATTTTATTTTTAACTTATCTAAACTTAGGGTGTTGAGATATGTTTTGTCAATTTAATATTGGAATATTTAGAAGAATTCAATAGGAAACGAATAATATTTCAACCCTAAAGAGAGAGGACACCTTGAACATGTAGGTTGCTATTTTGTCATGACAAACAATAAATAAATATATATATATATAAACACGTGAGTCAAGATTGATTTACGTCAAATATAAAACTTAGATATATTATACCTTTAATAACTGCTTATATAATGCAAATTTAAACAATCTAATTGTTGAATTTATATTCTTATTAACTAGATCATAATGAAAAGCTATTTAAAAGTTCATCACGTTATTTAATATTAACATATTTCAAAATATATAAATTCTTAATGTTGAATAACATATTTATACAAATTTATCATTAAGGTTTTATGATGAGTTCACTAATGATAGGGGGCCTTGGGTATTATTTTTATTCCTCCAATCCTAACAAAGTACCGTGTTTTCTGACATGCAAATACCTCCAAAAGATATGAAAAGTTAAATAAGGATAGTTAATTTAATTGTAACAGAGATGGTGATAAGCAATAATATTATATTATGGTAGTAAAGTATATTTATGCTCATACTTATGAAGATAGATTCGAACCCATGTGAAGTTAAATAACAACTTTTGTTGTCATATTCATAGTTGTAGCATGTAGCTTAAAAACTTATTACCCATATTTTAATGTCTTGTTTTACTATTTTTAACAAATTTATAGAACAGAATCGTCATTTTGATGTTAAATTAAGTATGAAAAATAATAAAATAAATGAAGTCTGCAATATCTTAATTAAAAACACTTAAATATTTTTCAAAATTAAATTATAAAAGATAACACGTATTAATTATGTAATTTTAGAATTGATTTATATTTATTGCTAGTATAATACTTCATTATTTTAATATTCAAGGCTTTTATCATTTTACTACATTTCATTTAATGTTTGTGTAAATTTTACTCTAATAGCATATATAAACATGATTTAAGTTTGTGTATCTACCATCTTAGTTATAAAGTCATATTCATAGAGTAGATCACAAGAGAAAAGATATATTTCTTATAGATTTTGAAATGTTCGAGCTCATTTGAAAGAAAGTTAAAATAATGATAAATAGTTATGTTTCTCATATGTTGGAATCTCATAAAGGTATGACGCTTAAAGCCTTCAAGGATATGTCATCCCAATAACCATGCATTGTCCTCAATTTTCATTAAAAAATCTGAGTCATCTAGAAGTTTCGTGCAATAGAATTAAGATTATTTTCTAATTTTTTAAACAGATGTGATAAAAATGATCGAGGGAGCCATTTTTTATTAAAAATTGAAAACATAAAGATGTGTTATTAATTTTTTTTTTCCTGGACAAATTCATTCAATGTTTCTTTTAAAGGATAGTAGAAAAACATGCAGATTGCCATTTGTGAGAGCAATATTTGGGTTGATGATTTCACATCTTATATAACAAAGTAAGAGCTGTGATGACAAATTCTCAAAAATATTGTTTTAGTAATAATAACTCTTAATTTTTACAAATGTTTTTTCCCATTAAATTAGAGTTTAAAGTACTAAACTCCTAATAGGTTTTTTGAACTATATAAGTTTAAGTATTAAATATACTTTCTCCCTAATTTACTCTAATTTTATTCAGGGTTAGGTGTAACTAACTATGTGTCACATTTTGTATTAAATGACCAGAATCCATGTGGTTCTATTTTTATGGTTGGAAAACATTGAGCAACATTGTATTGTGTTGTTACACATGGGTAACGTGGCACAGCTGTTTGAGGTTGTCAGTTTTCCTTACAGCTTAGCACAATTCGCAATAGGAGGAAGTTGGAATTCAGAACTTTGAAGGCAAATTTTCTTTCTATAAAAAAAACAACCATTTCCAAATTTGGATTCTAGAAAATGTTAAGCAATTCTTAAGCGTGATATTTTTAAAATTAAGGTTTACATATTCATTTGTTATTTATAATTACACACAATTTATATTTTAATCGTTTTCATTACAAACAATATGTTTCAATCTATATACAAACAATCTTGGTTTTGCCTTATTTTTGTAATTAAAAATAAGTTGGTGACATTTTCTTAATGTTAACGTGACAGTGAAGTATGATACACTTTACTTTTTAGATTCTATGTTTCTACATTTTTATTTTAACTTTTACAAACTTTTACTTTTTAGTTTATACAGATAAAATATTTTGTTTTAATTTCTATATTAGTACTTTTAATTTTGTTCTGATTTATACACTTAAAAAAAAAACTAATGTTGTTAAAAGTAGAGGTACTTTATAACTCATGAAATTATGATGGTTGAGAAAAAGACTAGTATTTTTATTAATTTATTTTCATCTAAAATAACTAAATATGTTTTTATATGTTATTTAATATTTTAAATTTTTTAATTTAATTGGTCAATTTGTGCTACAAATATGTAAGCTGTGTACAAGAAAGTTAGTTTGAATTTAATGGAACCATATAACACGGACCTGTAAGTTAATACTGTTCCTACTTTTATATTTTTAATCTTTTATCTTTAGTTGATAAAATTATCTTCACTTATATATAGGTTCTATCTAGGTTCTATCTTGGTAACCAAACATTTCTATTTTTTCAATATATCCTCTAAAGTCTATCATATATGGTGTGCGCCTTTTTTTCATAAATTTAAAATACATATTGATATCATATTAATAAGTTTTTAAACCTACAAAATCAATTTATAAAGTGTAATTTGTATCTATTTATATATTCTATTTTAATTACATCTCTAGATTATATAAGATCTTTAACCACTTGAAGATAGTCAACATGTACCTTTATTATAATGTATGGAATTATGGCAACATTTATGCTTATAGGTCAAGCATAATGGACACAGTCGAACATGAGAAAAACTATGGTATTGTGTCACTAAAAACTCATGCATGACAAAATTCAAATATGCTTATATAGAATAGTAACATGAACCACAAATTCTTAGGATTCATAGCATGTATAATTATGAATTTTATGGCAAAAGCTACTTTGATCAACCATTCTTGGTGACAATGCACGCATGAGGGACATGCACTAACAATGATTATTCCTATAACTCCTATCTAGCTGGATTACCAAACCCCCTCAAAGCAATCACTTCACTCCAGTTTCATGGAATTTCCCTTATTGAAATCTCTAAGGTGCCAAAGGCTAGAGCATTGGTAACCAACAGAGGAAGGGTGTGAGCATCTATCCTAGCCACTAGTGGGAGCTATTTTGTTGATAAGGTTGAGTAGAATGCTCTCCAACTCCTCCCCATTGCTCCAATCATGAACTTCTGCAGCAACTAATTTTGGGTCACTGTGAATCCGGTTCCAGAGCGGATAATTCTTCCTTGGCATCACAAAATCACCTTTCTTCAGCTTCAAAGTTGGGCAATAATCACCTGAGCCATCTCCAAGGTAGATGAATTTTCTTTCATTTCCAGGTAAAGAACCTCCAATTTGGTCTATCACTAAACCCTAAGATAGAAAAAAAAAAAAAAAAAAAAAAAAAAAAAAACAACCAACACTATGTGTAAGAAAATACTGCAGTAGTAGACAAAAACGAAAAACAGAGTTTCACTAGTACATACTCAAAAACAAAGTTTATTTTCTAAACATATTTAAATTAACATAATCTTAAAATATATATCTAATCTGAAATCATTTCTATCAAATGATCCATCCTGAATGATAACTGCTATTTGTACAATTTAATCCAAATCAATACAAGTTTTCATGCAACAAGTTAATGCTGACCTTGCACATATTGGGAGGGCAGAGGGAACAAGCATGAGGAGACAAGGTTGAATCATGAAAGGGAGTGACATGAAGACGTCCTTCATCATCTACAAAAGCAGGGTTTGTATTAATCTGTGAAAAGCAACCTAATAAACCATGGTGTTCCAGAATGGTCCTAATGGAAAACTCATTAGCGTCACTAATTATCCTCAAGTCGCACCTGCAAATTCAAATGTCACACGTTATATCAAAGCAAAGCCAAAATTTAACAACGAAAAAGCAGAGAAGAGGATAAAATTACCCAAGAGCGTGTGCAGATTTGATGGCTGAAACAATGTTGGGATGCAAGGGGGTTCTTTTGAGGCACTCTGTAATGTGATCGACGGTGATTCCGTGGGAGTGGAGCTCCTCCATGATCCTATCCTGAATCAAATTTCAAACGCGAAAATGAGCATGGAGGGTTTCAATTGCAGGATTCATGCACGTGTGTGAGAGGAAAAGGGTAGTGTTACTGTACCATGAGAGAGGTCCAAGGCATGGTGTGGCGATGTTGGTTGAATCGGTGGGTGAGGCCCAACTCGGTGACGATCCATCTGTCACTGTCATCGTCGATTATCGTTCGATCGAAGTCGAAAACCACCGTCGCCGCCGCCACGCTTCCGCCCATTTAAGCCACGCCCAATCTACCACATTCAAAATGTTGAAGATAATAAATGTTAATAAAAACCCTAAGAAAAGGGTCTTTTTAAGTTCAAAATTCAGCTATTTGGTGCAAATCCACTGAAAAATCTTTTGGAACTTGAATTTTTGAGAACGGAATTTGGACCTAATTTCTCTACCTTTTAAAAATATTTCGTGAAATTAAAATTAAAATAATTTAAAATTACTATATATATATATATATATATATATATATATTACTTTAAATAAGTAAATATTTTATTGTGAAACGGTTAGATTAAATTATGCATAATATAAAACACAAATATTAATATGCTTGAATAATAACTAAAATGAAAATCAACCTTAAAAATAATACTATGTTAATGAAATGATAAGACAACTAATGACTTATATTTTTAATAAAATATATGTTTTGTTTATATATACATTTATATTTTATTTTCTTTATCTCGACTCTTACACTTTTTTAAGGTCCAAAATATCATAGGAATGAGTAAATATTTTGTATAAACAATCAATAAAACTTTGTCTTAAACTTTTTTAGGAAATTTAGATTGTGTCAAATCTTTTGATATAGTTCATGGTTGAATCATTTAGGCACCATCTTGGTTCGTTCTAAGTTTACACAGGTTGTGCATGGAATAAGCAACTCCTATGAAGTGATATTATTATAATTTTGTGACTTGTTTTTTTTTTTTCTTCTTAATTTAACATTTACACGATATCATACAAAAACATTTATCAAAAAATGATGTGTTTAATCATATTTTTCTTAACTGAAAATGTTTAAAAGAATTACTAAAATCATTAGAATTATCGACTATTGTATTATTTATAGGTAGTCACTGAAGAAAAGAATTGTCTCGCGAAAATTATGGGAGTTTTATGATGACCTTGCACCATTTATTGTTAATGTTATTATTATTAAAATTAAAAATTATAAGTAGGAGAATGCAAATTCTCTTATGTTTATAACCAATTGTCATAAACTTTTATGTATAGATATATTAAAAAAATTGAACGGCTGAAATCATGGTCATTCATTTAATCTATTGGTAAGGTCATATAATATGGTAATGTGAAATGGTACAAAATATTTTATAAAACATATACATGTAAACGTTTATTGCATATTGTTTTTTGATACGTTAAACTTTATATTTCTTAAACTATTGATATATATATATATATATATATATATATATATATATATAGAATCTGATTAGTATTTTATTATAATAAATTTGTTTGTCTTTGATATTATTATTCAAATAAGTTATTGAATTTATATGAATTGATATTTATTAATGTTATATTATTATATGATGTCATAATATGTATTACAGTTATTTTGACTTATAACATGAATAAATATGAATGAAACTCTAACTTAATATCCAAACGGCATATATCTATTATTACTTAAAAGCTACAAAATTCTTATACAATTAATTGGTCACCTAAAGTTATGTGAAAAAAACCCTTAAAACACATATAATTATACCTTTATGTTATAAATATATTTTTAAAATTTATTTTCTTTATCCATTGAGTGAGATAAACCAAAAATTCCTTTATTTTTTTTATTTTTGGCATTTATGAAGCAGAACTAAAACGATAGATTCCGCAACTATGTTCATATAGTTAAACTTTTACGTAAAATTGAATCCTCTTTGAATGGAGTTACTAAGCCTTTGATTTTTCTTCTACTTTAAATCTAGAAGTTAGACCAAATATAATTTTAAAAGATATCAGAAAAAATAGTTTAAAAATATTTTTAATAAATGATTAAATTACTAAGTTAAGAATATCAGGAATCCTCTTAACGTAAAAAAAAAAAAAAAAAAACAAAAAAAAAATTTTTTTTTT
>Ga0209489_101909_pt1 | contig 42833 bp, 23 predicted proteins | sample SiratrowhiteBW_FD_187527 | JGI IMG/M metagenome (GOLD analysis project Ga0209489, IMG submission 187527) | Root nodule microbial communities of legume samples collected from California, USA - Siratro white BW (SPAdes) (version 2) | ecosystem: Host-associated > Plants > Roots > Nodule | place... | reverse complement strand
TTTTTTTTGTTATTTTTTTTTTTTTTTTTTTTTTTTTTGAGTGATTGTAGATTTATAATTTTAAGGGGGATTTAGTCCGTCACAACTGCGGCGGTGAATTCGAGTCATGTTATAAATTGGTCATGGAAAAGGAAAAGACAACTGCAGAAGAAAATTAGTTTTCCTAGCAAATGTTGAAAGAAATTCTTAGTTGTTTTTTTCCCTATGTAAAGATAGATCAAGTTCAATTGACTGGGGAGGAGTTTTCCTTGCGGTCCCAAATGTGGTGTGTGCTTATCGGTAATTAGTGAGATCCTTAATTTTTAACATTGTACTTTCATTTGGGTTTTCGTCTTTATTGAATGTGTTGGTATTTGAGAGTTGCCTCATTTTCTGTTTTCCTTTTCTCCTTACACTGTTTTTTTTCTTTACTCTAAATATGCAGATACTGGAAGGACTTCTTAAATTACCAGAAAATAGAGAATGTGCTGATTGCAAAGCTAAGTATGTATCTGGTGGATCTGAATGATCCGGTCTAAATTTTATGTCAGTAGTAAATTAAGCACAGAAATACTAGTTGGTTCACGAAATAAAGGCTATCTCTGTTCTATGCATTTTCGGGATATACTATTATTATTATTGTGGTTGGCAATGTTTTCTCAACTTTCTATGATAATTTACTTTGCAGAGGTCCGAGATGGGCGAGTGTAAATCTTGGCATCTTTATATGTATGCAGTGTTCAGGAATACATCGAAGTTTGGGTGTGCATATATCAAAGGTGATGTTATTTTCCTTGTATGGATTGTATGTACCGTGAATATTACAAACATTGCGATTAAGATTTGTTACTTCTCTTATTCTGCTAAGACTAAAAGGGTTAGTTAGATCTATAAAAAAAATCATGAGAGGGAGAAGGTATATTATGGTTGCTTGTAGAAAATGTCTCTCAATTGCATAATATAGAGAATATGTTTCTGTTCTCGACCGACAATGTATTGTAGCAATTCAATGTTCTTTTTTTCAAGAACAAGATTTGGTAACACAGTCACGCTCGCCCACACACATATATATATTTTCTTTGGAACATTCATTCTTTTTACTGGCTAAAATTATTGGAATTACAAGAAATTGTGGGTCACCCATCTTATTTAATGACTCTCATCATTTTGTAGTTTTCAGTAAGTTTCAACAGATAATAGAGAGTATTAATGTGTTAGGAGGAGTGTGTCAGAGAGTGTGTTGTTAGCACTACTATTCTGAGAAATACTGAATCTAGTGTATACTTATTACACATCCTTTCCAGTAGTGACAAATAAAAGGTTTCTAAATAAATGTCATTGGTATTTCTTTCCTTAAATGGAAATTGAGTTTTTTTTTTTTAATTTTTATACTTATAGACAACCTACCAAGTGGGAAAGACTTTTGCTGTTGTTATTGTTATATAATTGACTGTTGACTGTTATTATTATTATTTTTTTATTATTTTACTTTGGTTCATCCAGTGTTTAACTGTTTATTGTAGAGTAATTCTTATTCTGAATAATGATAGTGCTAGGCTGATAAATAACTTACTTGGTTGACAAAGTTTTCAATTTGATCTGTTACTTTTTCATTTAAAATATAGTAATAGTACTGAATGAATTTGATGTGGGAATAACTGAATAACTGAAAAATGGCTCCTAAATGATTTGTTGGAATTTTGTAGTATCTAAAGACTTGCTTTATTTAATCATTAAAGTCAAACTTATATATTTATTTAATGACTTCCCTTTCAGGTTCGTTCTGCAACCCTTGACACTTGGCTTCCGGAGCAAGTTGCATTCATTCAATGTAAGATAGTCTAAGTGGTCTTGAGTTTGTGGTTACTTTTAATTTGCTGATGTGCATTAATTATGTAGCAACTCTGTCAACTTGAATTTTCTTGTTTTGGTCCTGCAAAGCAATGGGAAATGAGAAAGCAAATAACTACTGGGAAGCAGAATTACCACCAAATTATGATAGAGTTGGGATTGAGAATTTCATTCGTGCAAAGTATGTCTGATGTTAAGCTCAACCTTGCTAAATTTTCATCTTTGTACTGTTTGATGTTTATGCATGTTGTTTTATAACCTGGTTACCATTGTATTTAAAGGTATGATGAGAAGAGATGGGTTCCAAGAGATGGGAATCCAAAAACATCTTCTGGATTGCGGGAAGAAAGAAGTCCTTCACATTGGCAGAGGCCTGTGGAGAGAAGTGGTCATGCTGCTGTTTCTGATAATACTTTTGAGGAAAGGAAGAAATTCCAACCACGAAATGCAATTCCTGCTACAAGAAACAGCATTCCTGCTCCCGCTCCTGCTCCTGCTCCTGCTCCTGCTCCTGCTCCTGCGCCTACTCCTGCTCCTCCCAAAGCACCTGAGCAAGTAATCTCTTTTGATCCCGTCATTTGTTTCATGTGTTATTACTTCTGCAATTAGTTGCACTTCATATGTAAATTTGCAATAATATGTTTAATTATGCTGTTTGAGCGATGATTACTTTCTTGTCCTTCTTGAAACAAAACTATTGTTGTTTATACTGGTATAAATAATCTATTTGTGAACAGGTAACTCCTATTACCAAACCTCGGCCTGTTGAGCAAGTGGAACCATTAGTACCAAAACCACAAGCTGAATCTTCAAAGCTTGCTATGGACGCAGCTCAAAATACCCCTCCAAAAGTGGACTATGCTACAGACCTTTTCAACATGTTGTCTATGGATGTCCCCAACGAAAATGGTTCTGAGTCAGCCAGTACAACTACTGATGATAATCTCTGGGCAGGTTTTCAGTGTATGTTTGTCTCCTTGTTAAAAAATGATTCAATAGGAAGTGTTGCTAGGTAGTTTTTGAAGATTTTAAGTTGCTTCAATTATGCTGGGTAGAACTTAGGTTGTAATTTTTTTGCTATAACTGTTTCAGCTGCTGCAGAGGTGTCAACAGCTGAGAAGACTAGTCCGCTGAAAGCAGCTGATAATAGTACTCCGCCATCTGCAACAGGTATTGAAGATCTTTTCAAAGATGCACCTTCTGTGATGCCAATCTTAACTCCAGAAAAGCCACAGAAAGATGTTAAAAATGATATAATGAGCCTCTTTGAGAAGGTACTTACCAATTCTTGTGTAGGTTTGTGTAGTGGAGTTACTTCTTTGACTTGATTTGCTTAGTCTTATTTATTGAATAAGTTCTTCTACCCTTATTTGATTTGTTCTCTTCATGCTCTATGTGCAAGACATATCCACTACAATATTGAAACAATATTTTTTTAGTTGCACTCTATCATTAGATGCTTTTTTTTTTCTTTTGATATTTGAAATACTTTTACCTGACTTGTGTTATTTTGACATTGCAGGGCAATATGGTATCTCCATTTTCTATGCATCAGCAGCAGCTTGCCATGCTTGCACAGCAACAGTCTCTGCTAATGGCTGCTGCAGCTAAATCAGGTGGGGATCCCAGGTATCATGCTGGCATACAAGAACCTAGACCAAATGTTCCTATGCAAAGTTGGCCAGCTACTGGCTACTCCATTTCTGGAGTATTGCCCATGCAGGTAATGACTGAAGTAAGCCAAATGTTACACGATGAATTATTCGTTTTGCCCAGCTACTAACTTGTTTCTCTTCTATCAGGGTCAGATTAGGAACATGACCCCAGCGCATTTTGCTGGGAGCTCTGTACAATATCAACCATCCAGGTATGTCATTAGTTTGTGTGCTCAACACCAAATTAATCTCTCTTTGGATTACTTGTAGGAATATTTTATTTGATTATTACCTTCTGTCGGTCCATAGAATTCTGATTAACCTCGGTAGATAATTGGTTCCAATCAACTTTAGTCCCATAAGCCAAAACGAATTAGAGTGTAGACTGTTGTACCAAAAAGGCTATTTTTGGGGGTTCTGTTTCCATTCCAATCACTCTAATATTTCAAAGCTAATGGTTCCGCCCTCCTCATTCACGAAATGAAAATTCTAGATGAACTAGATCTACAGAACATGGAATTTACCTGGATTATGTCATCTTTTACTGAAGATCTCGTGTCAAACCGCGCAACAATCTACAAACTACATGTTATACCATTTCTGTATTTTGTCATTTTTAGTGATCTCTATTGATTTTATACATTATCCACAGTGCACTTGTTCATCAAAGGAAACCTACAAACTTGTTTTTTACTGTTGGTTCCTACTATTCTTTTTCTTTATTTGTCACGCATCATATTACTTCCTCAGCTTATATAAAGTTTATAATGCATTTTTATGCAGTTTCTATGGTATGGGGCAAGTTCCACCTCCAGTTAACGGTATGATGACGACAACGGGAGCGAGTAAACCTCAGTCAGGAGCTCCAGTGTCATCTAGCACTACACAGTCAGCAAAGGATTATGATTTTTCCTCCTTAACACATGGGATGTTTGCGAAGCACTGATTGGTGTTTTTTATTGGGCAATTCCGGCTATATCATATACCATAGAAGAAGATTAGTAAATTTACAGGAACTGCACTTTCTTTTCTCATTTTTCCCTTGACCTGTCCGTGGGTTGTAATCCATTTGTAGAGCTAGTTCAGGCTTTTCCCGTTTGTTTGTTTCAGGTGATTGCTTCATTTGTATCCCTAGTTGTATTCAGTATTTATTCACAATAAAAAAAAAATAGTGATATTAATTATATATTCCCTCGTCTGCTTCTATGTCGTTTGTTACGGCAATCAATGCTAAACATTGTTTTGATGCTGCTTCTATCTTTCGTACACCATGTAATGTAATTTCATTCTTCAACAGTGTGAGTAAACATTCCATTGGAAATTATGATGAATGATGGAATGCTCACTGACTTTTATAATAATTATTTTAAAAATTCTATTTATTATTTTTATTGATAGGGTGAACTTATTGTGTAAAGAGAGTTACATTGACAATTATAAATTTAAAATCTATTTGTATATATGTATTATATGACAAAGTAAAGTGAATTAAATTAAAGTTATATATCACAAAAGAGAAATAATACAAATAGTTCTTAGGATAAAATATGACATTAAAACGTGTACATAGTACATTATGGCATGAAACGGTAGAAAAGTGGTTTTTCAGAAAAGTTCCTAGAAGGCATAGCTGCGAAAAACAGGGAGATATGAACCAAGGACGCGTTCTTCCTCCACCTCCATCACTTCATCCCGCACCCCATATTTTTTCAAAATCCTGAAAATACTCAATCTGGATTGTACAATTCTTCCCATATTTTTTCAAAATCATGAAATCTAAATCGTACAATTCCGAATATAAAAAAGTTAAGTGGTATAAAATTATTTAATTTTTTATTAAGAGTATAATGATATTTTACTTAGTTTTTGGAGGTGCAGGAAGAAAGTACGGAGGTGCTGCAAAGTTTGGTCTAATACTTTAAAAACAACTTAGTACATCGTCCTCCACAAAATAAAGTGACTTGCAATGTGATATATAACCTTATTTTCTAGCTTCTTCTATTGCACAAATATCATAGTTGGAAGAGAGCTAGAATTTCTAGAATCGCATATGTTACTTTAAGTTGGACTTATTTTAAACCTACAAAATCAATTTATAAAGTAAACTTTATATCTTATATACTGGATTTGGTTACATCACTATCCAACACTTCTTTTTTATTGTCTAGATTATGGTTGAAACACAATAGTCACTTACATATTTTCACAGATAAAGGTAGAGCATAACGTTATTGCCTTGCCTTTACACGCCAGTCGCATGTAAGGGTACATTAGCTTTTGTGCAAGACTTGCTTTCTAAGGCCAACCAGTGCAATTGTTAAAGGATTCACTCCTCTCTTTTCATAAATCACCATTGTTCATCACCGACTGTATTTTATATCATATCACATTTCATTTTAGATTCTGAAACATCCTATTACATAAAAGCAAAACATTTACTTATACTTTTCTTTCGAACTTTAACACCCAGTTCCAAATAAAATCAAATAATTGGGTTAGATCTAAAAGTCGTTGCAAAGCTCTCTAATCAAGCAAAACCTCTTCCAAATATTTATCCCACACAATAACTACTAACTTCCATATTTTGTCTCTTTTTACAAAATGTAAAAAAAAAAAGTTTTTTTATGGACTTTTCTGTGAATTTTGTGAACTATAAAATATTTTAAAAGAAATTATGAAAAATAAACAATCCTAGTTGTGAAACATTTTGATTAAGTTTTTCCTTTTAAAACTTGTTTTCCTCTTCTCTCTGTTTAAGAAAGTTCCAAAGAGAGAAGAAACGGAAAATAAGGTAATTTCCTGTAATAGAAAGATAATTGATTTAAGTAGAAAGTTTTTTTTTTTTTTTTTGTATGTGATTGATTTGATTGAATTAATAAAGATTGATATATTGTTTTTAGCGTAACGTTAAAATTGTTTTTAGGTATATTTTTAAAATATAAATATTTTTGGTTAAAAAAATTAGTTGAGAAAATAAAAATAATTTTAAATTTTTTAATTATTTAAAATATTATTTATTAATTTCGAATAATATTTATAAAAAATAATAAATATAATTATTTCAAAAATCCAAATATTAAATATAGGAGCAAATTAAATAATCCCTATAAGTCCACCACTCCCTCTTCAACCCACTTTAAATTTTTTTCCTATAAATCATCACAAATTATCATTAATCACACTTCCAAATACATAGCACCCTCACACATCATTTCAGATTAATCATATAAATATACAAAAATAGTAAATTATTTCAACCGATCAAAGCATTAAAATTCCAGAATTTGTGTAGAGCTGCAAGAGAAACAACTCGAAGATAACAGAATTTATGTAGAGCTGCAAGAGAAACAACTTAAAGATAACAATAATGTGTACGATTACTCAAAAATTGGAAAATTTTTAAACATGTATTAACCGTGATTGTGAGCCATGGTAACTTTTAGGATAATTTATCAAGCTATCATTTATTTGCTAGGATTGACAAGAGAGAGAGAGAGAGAATAGGAGTAAATTATTGTAAGTTACCTTTTAGTGCATAAAAGGTATATTGAGATAATGTATAGAGTTTTTAAATATAGTTAATTAAATCAATTAAGGTTCAAACTTTTAAAAGACAAACTTAGGTGTAATATGCTAAATATCTTTTAAGTTATTTTTAATCATCAAAATTAAAGTTTCACACAACAAAGATTAACATTAAAAATGAATCTATATTTCTCAAACAAAACTCTATTTTTTTTAAATCACGTATAATAGTACATTATAAATGTTCACAAAATACAGTATGATAGATAACAATAAAAAAAAAGTACAGAATCGTGAAGAGCATTTACAACACTGTATTTAAATTTATCTTAAAACAGTATCAATAAATACCAGGACCAAAGCCATGCTTGGTCATGTTAAGTGGCTAATAAATGTGTCCATGCCCTTAGCATGAACTACATAGTTCCAAATTAAATGTGATTGAAATGTTTTTTTTTTCAAGAAGATAAGAGAATAAAAACAAAATCCACAATCCACACCAAATCGAAATCCATGGTGGAACCGAAGCTCTAAGGTTGTCGTATTCAGCATGATGACATGAGTTTTGAAGTTGGTTTAACAACGTGTCACGTATCTAAAACCTTGACGGTGCCAACAAAACCCTACCACTTAATTTATTGCTTCTTCTTAGACTTCCACCTTGTGTTTTACTTTCACTGCCTCACACAATGCATGAAACCTTTGACAATTCTTCATCATGAAAATTATTAGATTTAGACTCATTGATCTCTAATATTTAAAACTAAAAGTACATCTTTAATAAAAAAAACATTGGTGTCAAAAGAACATAGTATTAAGACAATGATGGTGTAAACAAAATTGATAATCATAAGCATGAGTGTGGTACGTGTGCATGATATTATCACCTATTCTCAATGAAAATAAACCACAAGTTGAAGCGGTCGTGTTCTCAGTCACTGCTCATGCATAGTTTTTATTCATTTATTGTCTTTACGTGCACTTTCTGCCTTGCATTATTTGTTCACATCTTCTTCGTTCATCATCACATTTTCAATTTCAGATAACAATTTCTGACTTTGGTGCCTTGGAAAAGAAAATTTCACAGCCATTAGCCGTTCTATCATGGTCTCGTAGACTCAGCTTAGATTTATCTCAATTTATTATGATACGCAAAACAAAACCAAATTTCTAACTATCTGGTTGGGGTTGGTGTTTGCATGATATCATAAATATAATTATATTGCACACAACCCAAATCAAATACAGCCACATTTGTGTGTTCATGAATATTGTCCATAACGTTGAATTCGATCAAGTTATTGATTATTGTGTTTTGTTATGGGTGAAGTAGTAGTTAGCAAGGGACATAGGTGAGGTACGTATATAATTATTTTTTGTACGGTAGGTGATTAGGGAAGTATTATCGACCACTTACGAAACACAACAAGTATCTGTCGTGTTTTGACCGTAAAAGTATGTCATGGATGTTAGTTCCTCTACACTTTTTCAATGGAAGGGATGACTCTCATCGTCGAGAGCATTGCGTGTTCAAAAACTTGGTTGATCTATGTGTAATTATTTATAGGGGTGAAAGAAGCTTCCCACTTTACACAATAAAACTATACCTTAATCAAAACAAACCTAACTTTGAAAGCGTGCGTGTCTACATATATCTTTAACAAAGTGTGAAGGATGTTAGAAAATTTCAATGATTAATAAATACATGTGAATTAAGATCTTCTTTCATTTTTAGCAATTATGATAAATGTGATCAATTTTTAATATTGATTCAACCTACTATTAAATATCTTGCAAATTATTTGTCACGTGATTTCTATGTTGTTTTTTAAAACAGTTAAAATTCTATTATAGATAAAATTCTATAAATTAGATACATATATAAGCTCTCACTGGTTTATTGTCTTGTGAATATGAAATATCATATTGAACAAAGATTTGAAAACTACAGAAACGAGTACAATAACAAATAGTTCCGAGAAGTTGGTTCTTTTTAGCTTCTAAATTTATATGCTCTGAATACTTTTTTTTTATATTCCCATCATTGGAGACATTATCAATCTTATCATTGATTAAACATTCGTGTAATTTGAGTTAAAAAGTATGTTTTGTTTAGAGAATGTTCAACCTAAACACAATTTGATTTTAAATCATGTGTCATGAATTAAGAGAATAAAAAATTTGTACACATCTTGCTTAGGAATCTCTTAAATTAGTGATAGAAGGTTGAGGTTAGGATTCGCTTAAAATCCAAACAAGTAAAATAAGTGTTTTAGGCTAAAAAAATTTAACATTAGTATATTATTATAAAATTAAAAAATATGTATTTAAAAATACTTTTTAATTAAAAATTGAAATATCTTAATTATATACCAGTATTATAAATATTTATTTTATGAATAACAGTTATAATTTTCTTATAATAAATAATTAATAGATAATATTCTTATTTTTTAAAATATTGAACCATCAAAGAGTCTTAAAGATTAAAACTTTTTTTTTATTTTCTAAATTTTTTTATTTTCTATCTCTTTCTATTGTTTCATCAAAACGTCTATTTTTATCTCGTTCTTTTATATAATTTTTTTTTCTATACTATTACTTCAATTTGAGTGTTTGATTGTCATTAACTCATTATTTAATTCTAACCTTTTTTTTATATTATTACTGTGTATTCATGTTGTGTCAATCTATCTAGAGATGGTATAGTAGATTGAAGAATTGATTAGAGGCGGTATAGTAGATTGAAGAATTGATGTGTTTATAATAATATCATATAAAAATAAAGTTGGTTTTATTGTTGTTCAATTAATTTTTCCCTTATCAATACTTAATTGTTTGTTACATATTCCTTTATCATTTTATCTTTTCTATTAAAAAATTATTAACTTAATTTGAAACCTACCAAAATAATACTTTATCAATTTATTAACATAATAAATTAATAAGTTTTCATATGACTATATAAGTATATATTATTACGTTTCTATAGTTTAAGGATAGGAGTGTATCATAATTTTCAATTACAAGATTAATGAAATGATCAAAAATCATTTTATGTTTTATTTATTATTTAATTAATTCAAAATAATTTGTACAGATTTAAGAAAAAGTATGAATTTTTAAATTAAATTTAAACACTTACCAAATAGTATAATCATAAAAAGACTTTGAAACTTTACAGTCAAATTTATTCTGGTAGATTTTATTTTTATTTTTTAACTTACTCTCATTCTATATATGTAATGTGAGTTAAACTAATAAAAACTTGAAGGAAAAAAAAAAGAAGAGTTGAAATTTTAATTGAATCACAAAAGAAATTATAGATAAATTTATAATAAAAATAAAAAATAAATTAAAAGATACAAGTGAGTGAAAATAATAATAAAAGAGAAGTCAACAATGATATTAATTTTAATTATGAAAGTTATAACAACAAAGAGAAATTTTGTAATATTAAATAATTTTATTATTGAAAATATATAAGATGAAAGTTAATCAAAGAATATTAATATCAAATTAAAAAATTTATTAATAGAAAAAACCTTTATTAGAATAACTAATATAAATTATTTTATTAATTGAAAAAATTTCAATTTTTAATTTACCTTAAATTTCATAAAGACACAGTCTACAATTAAAAATGACAACAAAATGAAACTATAAAAATATATTCACGGTTTTCTTAAACCTACAACAATCCACGAACATCCGTAGATATTTTTTAAAACAATTAATAAGATTATTTAGAAATAATTAATTAAAATATAAACTCAAATAAAATTTCGATCTCGAAGTTGCATACTAAAATATTAATACAAATAAATCTAGGCTTTTTTTAAAAAAAATCAAATCAAGTTACACCATAAAATACAAGTTTTTTTAAAAAATAACCTCTTAACAATTAACTTTGATTTTTTAAGTCTAAATAAAAGTATAAATTTATAAAATCAAATTCTAAACCATTCTTTATTTATTAATATATTTTTAACAGTAGTTTAATTTTCATTACTCGATTTCCAAAATAATATCTAAATAAAGATCACTAATAACAGATAGCAAATTTTCAGAGGTTGAATATTATGATATTACACTAATAGATGTATACATTACACGTTCAATATCTATTAAAGGGTTCATCTAGTAGTCATTGCAATATATATTCAAATGTAAAGATCATCTTAATAGGGAAAATTCATTTTATAATCAACATTTACTAAAGAATAAGGATTTAAAATATTTTAGAATTCACAAAGTATATTTTATAAATTTTGACACTCATCATTATGGAATTTATATATACATTTATCGAGTCTCAATTATCAAAGGAAAAAAAAATTATTATGTTTCAGAATACATACAGTCACATATATACCAACATATAACTTTTGAATTTGAGGTATGAGGGAAAACACTCATTATAACTTAGAATACACGCTACCATAGTGGTCCACATCAAACCTACCCATATGTGTGTATAAATAAGTGAATTTGAGATGGAACAAGATGCGTAGTTATTGACTCAATTGTAAAATTTGGTTTTTGGTACCAAAGTTATTATAAAATTTTATACTACTAGAGTGTCAATGGAGAACTGTTTGGTTGATGCATAATTTGATTTTTGATTTTTGAGAAATGAAACCAGGCATGTCTGTTACAAGGTTGTAAAAGTAATAAATTTTGTGGCATTAAATTTTGCACGAGGCTTGGAACCTAGCATCCAATAGGGAATAGGGAGAGAGTGGTGACACTGGACCGTCAAAATATTTCACACCACTGGTCGCTATGGCGGTGGACGCATGTGGGAATGCCTCAGATGCCATTTCCTACCGCTCCCTCTGTAACGGTCATATTCTTTTAGCCGTTGCACTCTTTTTTAAATTATCCTCTTTCTCGTTATTATATCTCCAATAAGACCCCTTTTTTTACAAATTTTCTTTATCATCAAAATTATACTACTTAAATAAATTACAGTTTAAATGATCAAATATAGTATATTTTATTTGTGAAAAATAATAATAGAAAGAGACTTTAGTCCTGTAGGGTTCAAAGGCAACAAGAGCGTTTTCCACAACTTCATCTGACGGTTCAAATCGCATCGCGCAATCGCTATAAACACTTCTATAAATACCTTCCTTTCTCCACACTGCCAAAGTTCCCAGCACTCACAGACGGTAAGGTACAGGCGAAGAAGGTAAGTTCAGAAAAGGGGTTAAAACGAAGAAGAGAGAATGGGTTACGTTTCTGTGAAAACGATTCTAATCTCCACTGGGGTTTTATCAATGGCAATGGGTTTGAAACTCACACTCCCTTTGCTCTCCCATTTCTTCCTCACTGAAGCACCGCACGTGTGGACCTTCTTCCTCACGTGCTTCACTCCTCCTTACCTCTACATCCTCCTCAATTTCATCATCCTCACCATCCTCGCCTCCTCCAAACTCAACAACCACCTCCACCACCACTCCCCGCCGGACGACACTCTCCTCCTCCCCTCCGACCCGCCAATCTACCACCGTCCGCTTCCCGCTGTCCAGATCCCCGCTCCTGACGCCGTCCACCTCTCCGCCGCCGTACAAACGGACTACACCGTCTCTTCTGACGAATACCTTTACCAGACCAAACCAACGCTGAATCACGACGCGGTCAGTGAAGACAACGCCTCTGTCGGTTCCGTTTACGACGAGAACACGCCGCTGAAAGCGGCGGTTCACGACGACGATGCCGCTTCCGTTCTCTCTCCGAGCATGCAGAGGAAAGAATCTTCGGATTTCTCGGATTTTTCGTTCGCAGATGAGAACGAGAAACCGCCGGTTTCTGCCAGATTCAGCCACCGGAAAGCCGTTAGAGCCAGTCCCGAAGGTATCGTAATAGTAACTACAACAGTGTTAGTGTTTATCTGTTGATTTATGTATTTATTGAAATTTGAATTCGAACAATAATAAGAAAAACAAAAGTGAAGTGAAATGATTTTGAAAAAATGTTGAACTAAGCATGAGTTCGTTAGATATATGCTCTTAAATCGCATAATCAATATATATATTAAAGAACTATTTCGGAAAGTAGTAAGATGAAATTTCAATTCTAATTTAGAAATAATTGTATATGTTGTTTGTTACATTAGAGTTGAAATTATTGTTGTATGATGACGTGTCTGAATTGGTTTCGGTTATGGTGTGGTGGTTTAGGGGGGAAGGTGGTGGCGTTGGGAGTGGCGAAGGCGAAAAAGCACGAGACGTTGGAGAGCACGTGGAAGACGATAACGGAGGGGCGAGCGATGCCGTTAACTCGGCATTTGAAGAAGGCGGAGACGTGGGAGACGCAGGGGACGCCGTTGAGGGATTTGAACGGTGGACCTGTGATGAAGAAGTCGGAGACGTTTGCCGGGAGGGAGAAGAACGCGTCGACGCGGCTGAGGAAGGAGGCGTCGCTGAGTCAGGACGAGTTGAACCGGCGAGTGGAAGCGTTCATCAACAAGTTCAACGCGGAGATGAGGTTGCAGAGGCAGGAGTCGCTGAGGCAGTACAGGGAGATGATGAATCGAGGAGCTCACTGACACTCACAACAACACATTTTGCTTTGCTTCATTCACCACTCCAGTCATCCAATTTGGGGAAAACGAAGAAAACACAGTTTGGATTAGGAGGAAAATTGTAATCATGGGAAATGTTTTGGGATATTTTTTAATTTCCTTGAATTGGATTATTATTTTTTTGGTTCTTTATTATGTTAATAGTAAAGTTTAATCTTGTGTGCTTTTAGTTAGGCGACAACAACGGAAAGGTTTAATCTTTATTTACGAGAACTGAAAGGTTTTATAATAAATGCTTTGTTAACTATATTCGGGTTATTTTGGTATTTGCATTTTAGTCTATGAAAACTATTGTAATTTATATAACTTTTTATGCTTTAATGCTGAAAAAAAATTCACTGTTCATTTTTAAGATTAAAATATTAAAAAACTACTCGTATAACAACTAAAATGTAGTTTTCTTTTTTGCATAAAATTAAAACGAGAAAAACAATAGTGTAAGAACTATTAAAGGTAGAAATTACATCAATTTCCAGAATATGGTTGGAGGATACATAAGCTATGCAAGGCGTTTCACAGGTTTGAATTCGAATGGATAATTATTTGAATTGGAATTTATGCTAATTGTGGAAGCTATAAATATAATCAAACACCTCTTAATGTAAAATTATGCATATAAGTATAATTAGATGTTTGCTTTCACCATTGAATTGAAAAACTAAGTTTATATGTAAATTACACTATGTATGTATGTATGGATCACAATCACTGTAAAAAGAAATGTAAAATACTTTTAATATAATTACACATAGCAATACAAAAGTTCTTTAATTGAGTTTTGAAAAAGTGCTATTAATGAATAAAAATAATTCTCATCGTTAATTACTCTTGTGATTACCGTTTAACTATTAATTAACAGGATAGGAAAAACAAATATAAAATTATATAATATCTTAAAAAAATCAAAAAAATTATTTTTAAATGTATCTTATACTTAAAAACCGAAGATAATTTACACATAGCAATAAAAACATTTCATTTTGATTGAGTTTAAAAAAAGTGTTATTAATGAATAAAATTAATTCTCATCGTTAAGTACTCTTATGATTACCGTTTAACTATTCATTAATAGGATAGGAAAAACAGATTTAAAATTATATAATATCTTACAAAAAAAATTCAAAAATTTATTTTTAAATGTATCTTATAATTAAAAACCGAAGATAATGTCCTGTATAGATTCCATAGTAAATAGGGTAAAAGTATGTATTATCATATATTATTTTTTATATTATAGTTTACGAAAATTAGTTATTAAAAAATGAAAAATAGTTTTATACCAATAGCATAATTTATAAAAAAAAGTATTGTTTTTTTTTTCTTTAGAAACATTTTTTTATTAAAAACACACACGCTTATAATTAAAAATAAATAAGGCGTAACCTAAGTTATAAGTCCTTACAAAGCAACACAACCTTCCAGCAAACATATTATCACATATGTTAACTTCAATTATATCTTTTTTTCATCCATTCACAATAGAAAACAACTTTTACGTTAAGAATGTAAATTAAACTCTAATTATGTTGGTACTAGTTATTCTTGTAATCAGTCGAGGTATTTATAAAATTATTATAAGTCAATCAAAAATCATTTTGCAAGTAATTTTTAAACTACTTATTCAAGTTTAGGGTTCAAAATATGTATTTTTCTTATATAGATTCTTTTTACATTAAAAAAATCGAAAAGACTTGAAAAAAAAAAAAAAAAAAAAATAAAAAAAAAAAAACAAAAAAACTTAAAAAAAAAAAAAAAACAAAGGTTAGACTCATCCTTCATTACTGTTTACATATCAGATAAGAGTTTGCTCTAGAAAATACAAAATAAAAGCCGAAATCATAAGAGAAAAAACCTTAATCAAATTTCTTTATAAATGAACGAAGTATTATACAAATGGTAGATTACTTAACCATTTAGATATTCATGCATATAAAAAAATAATAATTATGAAAAAAAAAGGAATCCTTTTTTTTCTTCTTCTTCTAAAATAGTATGTAATTTTTGTGGGTAAGAGAGAGGTAGGGTATCACAAAGATGTGTTTGTATAATGCAATGAATGCATGATGAGACAAGTTCTGTTTTTCAAAAGCCATGTCGCCATAATGGTAATGATCTAACCATGAGGTGTTGGAATATTGGATAATGCATGGTTTTTGAAGAATGTAGTGAAAACTTCTAAATATTATTTTGCCTTTCTCAGTCACTCATTTGGTCAAATATCAAATGGAAAAGAAGAGTAAAATTGCAAGCACAAAACAACAAGTTTTGCCTCTTGGCTACATGATAAAGCAGTTGCACACAAACACATAAAGCCACATTGCTTACTTTGTTGGAACCTAAAGAATCCTCCACATTGTTCTACTATGATGAAACTAGTTCTCATTTTCAAAATTCACATCATAATGAAACATCACATTATGGATGTACCTATAAACAAAGAGAAAAGAATAGAATGCATGAGTGATGTTATGATCTTGTTGTACATTGCAACATTCTAAAATGAGACTTAATGAATAGAATTCTTGCATTTATTTCAGTTGTTGGGGAACCACCTAATGAATGGACTTGCATTTATTACACCACAATTTACATATAATGGATCTGAAAACCTTTGTGATTGAAAAAAAAGAGAGATTTTTTTTTCTATTTTTGATATTTTCAAAATAACTTTCATTTTAAAAATTTCAAGATTTCTATGATTTAGATAAATAACTACATTGAATTTAAGAAAAGCACACCTAACAATATGTTGATTCGTTATTTTTATTTTTAATATATAAAATATAAAAATTAAAAAAATTGTTCATTTAATAAAATAGGTAAGATTTTTCAATCTTATAACTTACCTTTTTTCTTTCACTTCACAAAAAATACTCAAGAATGAATTACAGTAATTAAAGGTAACTGAAAATAAGAATAGAATTAAAAGAATATTGAATGTACTTTTTAAAAATAAAAGATCAATAAAAGAATTAAAAAAATACGACAATTAAAAAAGTAAGGAAAGAGTTCCAAGTAAGCTTTTCAGTATTTATTTTTAAACGTCACATTTTTTAGATTATTTTTATTTAATTGTCATTTCTAAATTTTGGGATGATATTAATACCTTTTTTTTTTTGTTATTTATATCTCTATATTTTAACCTAATTTTTAGTTAACTTACATATTGTGATGTAAAAAGGAAAAAAAATAAAAAAATTCATTAAACTTAAGAAAAAAATATTATATTTTTTTTCTAAAAAAATTAAAACACTTAAAACCTTTTTTTTTCTGTACAATACTGCTATACTAATAGATGAAAATATAGAAACCCCAATCTCCCAATAGAGTGGTCCAGTGGTGAAGTGAAAATGTTAGATAATTTAGACAATGGGTGGGTGCCATTAATAATTTGGCCAATCTTTAAATAATTTTGCACTTTATTCATATGAAAACTACATGCATGACAATAAAATGATATTCCTATATTTCCTCCTTTCCTTTATAAAGAAAAAAAAAACTAATTTGTTAATATAAATTAATATAACTAATTTTAATTAAAATTATTAATTTAAATTTTCTTTCAAAAATAATCATATAAATGGTTTTCTTAGAAAAGAAAATAAACTATATACATAAGACTAGCCTAATATAACTAAGTTAAGAAAGAACTACATCTTAATCTCATGTTTGAAGAGCAATATTGTTTATTATTATCAATATTTTTAGCTTTCAAACCAGTAGAACAATCAACATCATTATTAGTATTTTTCTGAATAAGTTTGTGATGACTATTTAGTCACATATTAATATTATATAAATATATATATATATATATATATATATATATATATATATATATATATATATTAATGATTTCTTTATAAAAGTGTAGATCAAGTAAGTTATTTGAATCTTACAAAATATCAACATACAACTTAAAAATAATTTGTCTCACATTAGATCTCATGTATCGTATAGACTAATAGTACACCAAGACTATGATGATTTTCAATTTTGTAAGCATCGCACTCCAAAGTACAAAATTTATAAAAGATAAAACTCCAATTACATTCATTATTTTGTATAGCTCCACTTACGTAGCATTATGACTCGTGAGATTCTAATATTTAGTTTGACATAACATATGGATTAGAGAGGTTCGATCCACATAAGAGTATAATACTATTTTTAACACAAAAGTTTAAGACAATAAATTTGTGGATCTTCTTTTTTATTCTTATATGTTGTCAAATTTTTTCATTTCTATTCAATGTGGGACTAGACTCATATTTGGATACCAAACAATTTATCCTTCAAGCAAGATTTTCTTTCATATTGGTACACTTCCTTTCGAATAGAAATATTTTTAAATATGAGTATCTCACTCACAAATGACTTTTACTTGTACCGTTGTTCACACTTACACTTGTCTGAAACTTCCATCAAGAAAATTTTTAATACAAGATCAAATTGTGTTCGTTTGAGCCGGTCACCACCACAAACCATGGCTATAATATCACTTGCTGAAAAAATCTAAGGGAGAAAAAACGGGAAGATTAAACAAGAATGAGACATGAGCGAGACTTACACAAAGAATTGACGTCACATTCAACCCAAAACCTTTAAGACTTTGGGTTGAAGGTAGTGTTGTATGTGATTTCATAAATAGGATATCTTTTAATGATTTTTAGTAAGAAGATCATGTTATTTTGTCATTTCTAAACTCATAAAGGATTTCAACATTTGAGATTGATTTCTATTAAACAAAGTAACGTTAATAGATAAAATATGAATACATTAGGATTCCAAGTGTTAATTTGGTCTTACATTATGTAGGAATGAGCCTCAAGAGAAATACATAAGAAAAAAGACACATATCTATTGCTTTCAAATTTTGGGTTGGATATAGTGCCTTGACTTTCTTATATGGTATGTCCACGACTCATTCTTGTCAAATCTAGTAACACGATCATAGAACAAACTCGTGAGTGGTTGAATAATTTTGTACTCCTTGCATCAAAAGTCTTTTTGAATTTCAAGTATGTCTCGTTGTGATAAGAATATACTATTGTTTAAAGGAAAGTACCAATATGAAAAAATTCACATTTATTCGTTTAGTCTCACATTCACTAAAAAAAACTGAATTTACCTAGGACAAAAATTCATAGATAATGACAAAAAAAACTTTGGATAAATAAGTATTACTTATATAGCTTATCAACGGCTCAAAATCTATAAATAATTAAGACGCAGGTAAATTTTTCACATAAATAATTTTATTTCATGCTTTCTAAAGAAATTGATACATGAATGAAATTTTATATTAGTTTTAATATTGATATGTAGAATAAAATTACTTTTAATACTAATCCGTAGAATAAAATTCTATGATGCTTATTTGCATATCTTTGTCAGACATCACTTAAAAATTATTCACTGTAATTATTTATATAACTTCAGTGATTATATTTGATAAGTATAACTTAGTACACGTCAATAAATCAATTTACTTATATAGAATATAAGTGAGTGTATTATTAGCATATTTATAATAAATTAATATATAAAATATTAATTAAGAAAAAATACCCATTTATTTCTCATATAAAGCAATAGAAAAATACCATGTATTAGATATATTATATTTGATATGTAAATAAATTTTAGAATTAATGATATTTTTGTCCTCTTATTTTAATCTATGTGCGTTTAGTTTTTTTCAAACTTTAATTGTTTATTTCTTTATTAATTGACTTTACTTATAAAAAACTGTTTATCTCCTTGTTCTTATAATTTCTCAATAATTGTAGTGAAACTTTTTATCTCAAATTTCATCCAAATAATTATCAAAATGTAACACCACTATGACGTGGCATTGATTTATGTAATTTGACTATAAAAAAATATAAAATATTTAAATAGAAATAAGATAAAAAAAAAAAAAAAAATTAAAAAAAAAAAAAAAAAAAAAAAAAAAAAAAGGTTAACACCCAATCAACGCTAATCCAAAATTATGTTTCTCATCATTGTTGGTCTGTATTTGAAGCGGGTAATTTAGTTTTAGTAATTACAAAATTGAGCGCTAAATGCGAAAAAAAAAAAGATAAAGTTAAAGAAATCAAAATACATAAAAGTTAAAACGAAAGAAATTGTTTTGTAACCCATTTGTTAAGAAATTAAAGAGCAATAGAACACTTCTAAAAAACTATCGTCTTTCTAATCTTTGAGTAGTTTTTCTTAATTAGGAAAGCACAATTGCGTAGCTGAAATAAATAAATTGTTTGTTCAGAAAAAAAAATGTTTAAATTAAGAACTTTACGATTAACTATATCATATAAATTTAAATGATGAAATAATTATTAATTCTGCTCATAAAGATGACCGAATAGACAATGCCTATAATATCATTTAGCTTTGTAGAGGCTAATTGATTAGTAGTTACGTGAGTGCATGTACTATCATCTAAAAAAATAAAAAAAAAAAATCCAAAAACAGGAAATTCATCTTCCTTGTTCGTTATCAATCTTCCAAATCAAATCTAACTTTGAAGATCCAATTTTCAAAATAAAAAAATATATATATACATTTATTAATTTCTTAATTTAAATAAAATTAACAATTTTGTCTTTAAATGAAATATCAGTTATCTGGGTTCATAGGGAAGCATTTTAAAAGGGAGCAATGTATATTACCGTAGGAATTTTAATGTATCAGAAAGAATATACCGTATCATGTGTGTTGCTGAAGCAAGAACTGAGGAATGAACATATTCACAACAACAACAAACAACAAACAGAAAACAAAGATTTTGATTTTTCTTTTATCAATGTACCAAACTTTATCTTTGTGTTTGATTTTCCTTTTACTATGAAAAGGAAAAACACAGTGATGGAGAAGTGAAAACATCTCATGCAAATGCCAATAATGCTTCTCTAGAATCCAATTCTATCATAGAACCCAACACAATAATACTCAGGACAACAATCAATTATTTATTACAACAATTTGAATACTAACTAGTCATTAAAGAAACTTGTTGCAGTTACCTGTTAGACTAACTGTAAACTTCACTACTCAACCATCACTGTTTAGTAAATTCAATTGAAATTTTTTTCTATACACATCATAGTTTTCAATTTTCATATATTTTATTGAGCATTAAACATATAAAAAATATCATTTTTGTTAATTTTAGAAGAAAAATATCTCGTGACTGGCCTGCAATCTTGTGTCTCATGGGATACCCATTTAATTCAATCTATCATGAAAACTTTCATTATGAAAATTACAAAGGTATCTGTTTCATATCTTAATTATAAAGGTAAAAGCTTTTAGATAGCTACACTAGCGAACTTGATGAATGGTATGGCAATATCACACAACCAAGAAGAAAATGTTGTACCAATATGCATACTAGGCCATAATGTACAATACCCTTTCCCACACTTATCTCTAGAGTTTTTTGTGATTGAAGAACACCCAACAGCAACATGATCCCCAAGATTTATATACAGAATAGCTAGGTCCATAAAGATTAGTAAACATATAAAAACCATGAAGGAATCAATTAGAAAATGTACATATGTTAAAGAAACAAGATAAACAAGAGAAAGAAGAAAAGTTTATTATAAGTAAAGAAAAAGAAGGTACCCGCATCGGTGACAGAGCTGAGCTACAGTCTCATCGCCAAGCGGCCATCCGGTAATGAAGGTTGTTGTCTTGGACTTGTAATGCATGCAAGTGACTTTTTCCATTGAAGAAAAAGAGGAGGAGGAGGCGGTGATGGAGGAGGAGGAAGAAGAAGGAAAAGAAGATGATGATGAAGAACCCATTGAAGAGGAAAACAATATAGAAAGAGAAGCATGTCATGTAACATATAAAGTAATGATGCAACGCCAACTTTACGTGGCAATACACCCAGGTGATAACTCCACCTGGCAATGACGTGGACAGTTGTACATGACATGGCAGTTGGTGTCCAGCGTGACATTGATTCAAAAATTAGGATTACGTTTCGTCTTTCACTGTAGCAGTTATTTGTGTTCCATTTCTAGCCGCACAACCTTCATCCATCAACTTTCGTTTGAGAATCCAACCCCAACTCACCGTAAATCAACATAAAAACAAATCGAAAATAGCCTTCGTACCTTTCGTTCTCCTTCTCTTCGCAGTGTTTGCTCAACCACTCGCCGTTGCACGTTCTCTTTCCCTAAAATTGTTGTATCCGAAACTCTAAACACTCACTCCACTCCCTTTGTCGTCTCTGTCACGGTCCAACTATCCCACCATCGCCGTCGTTCACCGTCGTCAATGCTCTTCCCCCACACATTTTCGCTCACAGGTTTTCGCTCAAACGAGACTCTGCACCTCCCTTTCCCTATACCCGCCAAACAAATAAACCCTTTCAAACCTACTAAATATTTTGGAAAATATACATATGCCCTTCAACCACGTATCTACACTCTCTCCACCAAATACCAGATATGCCCTCAGCTACGTCAGATTATTTGTTACATACGCAGGTCGCAAAAGGGTGGCAATCACATACGATTGGCAAAAACATATTGTACATTGCCAACCTTACATAGCAATACACCCAGGTGACAACTCCACCTGACAATGATGTGGGCAGCTGTAAATGACATGGCAGTTGGTGTCTAGCGTGACATTGATTCGAAAATTAGGGTTGCGTTTCGTCTTTCATTGCAGCAGTCATTTGTGTTCCATTTCCAGTCGCACAACCTTCGTCCGTCAACCTTTGTTTGATAATCCAACCTCAACCCACCGTAAATCAACATAAAAACAAACCAAAAATACTTGTCGTACATTTTGTTCTCCTTCTCTTCGCCGTGTGTGCTTAACCCCTCGCCGTTGTACATTCTCCTTCCCAAAAATCGTTATACCCGAAACTCTAAACACTGACTCCAGTCCCTTTGTCGTCGTCGTCATCGTCCAACTATCCCACCGTCATAATCGTTCACCATCATAAATGCTTTTCCCCCACACGTTTTCGCTCAAACGAGACTATGCACCTCCCTCTCCCTAAACCCGCCAAACAAATAAATCATTTCAAACCTTTTAAATGTTTTGAAAAATACACATATGTCCCTCAGCCACGTATCTAAACTCTCTCCCCCAAATACCAGATATGCCCTCAGCCACGTTGGATTATTTGCTACATATGCAGGTGGCAGCCACATACGATTGGGAAAAAAAACATTATACACTACCAACCTTACGTGGCAATACACCCAGGTGACAACTCCACCTGACAATGACATGGACAATTGTACATGACGTGGCAGTTAGTGTCCAACATGTCACTGATTCAGAAATTAGGGTTGCGTTTTGTCTTTCATTGTAGCAGACATTTGTGTTCCATTTCCAGCCGTACAACCTTCGTCCTTCAATTTTCGCTTGAGAATCCAATCCCAACCTACCATAAATCAACATAAAAACAAATGAAAAATAATCTTCATACCTTTCATTCTCCTTCTCTTCACCCCGTTTGCTCAACCACTCGTTGTTGCACGTTCTCTTTCCCAAAAATTGTTTTACCTGAAATTCTAAACATTGATTCCACTCCCTTTGTCGTCGTCGTCACCGTCCAATTATATCACTGTCATCGTCGTTCACTGTCGTCAATGCTCTTCTCTCACACGTTTTCGTTCACAGGTTTTCACTCTACACCTCCCTCTCCCTCAACCCGCCAAACAAATAAACCCTTTCAAATCTTCTAAATGTTTTGAAAAATATACATACGCCCCTCAACCACTTATCTACACTCTCTCCACCAAATTCCAGATATGTGCTCAGCCACATTGGATTATTTACCACATATGCAGGTGACAAAAGGGTGACAGCCACGTACGGTTGGCAAAAAAATACTATACACTGCCAACCTAACCTTACGTGGCAATACACCCAGGTGACAACTCCACCTGGAAATGACGTGACAGTTGGTGTCTAGCGTGGCATTGATGCAAAAATTAGGGTTGCGTTTCGTCTTTCATTGCAATAGCCATTTGTGTTCCATTTCCAACCGCACAACTTCGCCCGTCAACTTTCATTTGAGAATTCAACCTCAACCCATTGTAAATCAACATAAAAACAAACGAAAAATAGTGGTCAAGTACCTTTCGTTCTCCTTCTCTTCGTCGCGTGTGCTCAACCACTCGTTGTTGAATATTCTCCTTTCTTAAAATTGTCATACTCGAAACTCTAAACACTGACTCCACTCCCTTTTCGTTGTCGTCACCGTCCAACTATCCCATCGTCGTCGTTGTTCACCGTCGTCAATACTCTTCCCCCATACATTTTCACTTATAGGTTTTCGTTCAAACGAGACTCTGCACCTCCCTCTCCTTAAACCCGCCAAACAAATAAACCATTTCAAACCTTCTAAATGTTTTGAAAAATACACATGCACCTCAGCCACGTATCTACACTTTCTCTACCAAATACCATATATACCCTCAGCCACGTTGGATTATTTGTCACATATGCAGGTGGCAAGAGTGTGGCAGCCATGTACGGTTGGCAAAAAAATATTATACACTGTCAACCTTACGTGACAATACACTCATGTGACAACTTCACCTGACAATGACGTAGACAGTTGTATATGACGTGGCAGTTAGTGTCCAGCATGACATTGATTCAAAAATTAGGATTGTGTTCCATCTTTCATTGCAAAAGTCATTTGTGTTCCATTTCCAGCCGCACAACCTTCGTCAGTGAACTTTCGTTTGAGAATCCAACCCCAACCCATCGTAAATCAACATATAAACAAACAAAAAAAATAGTCGTTGTACCTTTCATTCTCTTTCTCTTCGTTGTGTGTGCTCAACCACTTGTCGTTGCACATTCTCCTTCCCTAAAATTCTTGTACCTGAAACTCTAAACACTGACTCCACTCCCTTTGTCGTCGTTGTCACCATCCAACTATCCCACCGTCATCGTCGTTCACCATCGTCAATGCTCTTCCCCCAAACATTTTCGCTCACAAGTTTTCGTTTAAACGAGACTTTGCACCTCCCTCTCCCTAAACCCGCCAAACAAATAAACACTTTCAAACCTTTTAAATATTTTGGAAAATACACATATGTCCCTCAGCCACCTATCTACACTCTCTCCACCAAATACTATATATGCCCTCAGCCATGTTGGATTATTTACAACATATGCAGGTGGCAAAAGGGTGGCAGCCATGTACGGTTGGCAAAAAAAACATTATACACTGTCAACCTTACGTGGTAATACACCCATGTGACAACTCCACCTGGCAATGACGTGGGAAGTTGTACATGACGTGACAGTCAGTGTTGAGCGTGGCTTTGATTCAAAAATTAGGATTGTGTTTCATCTTTCATTGCAGTAGTCATTTGTGTTCCATTTTCAGGCGCACAACCTTCGTTCGTCAACTTTCATTTGAGAATCCAACCCTAACTCATTGTAAATCAATATAAAAACAAACAGAAAATAATCGTCGTACCTTTCATTCTCCTTCTCTTCATCGTGTTTGCTCAATCACTCGTCGTTGCACGTTCTCCTTCCCTAAAATCGTTGTACCCGAAACTCTAAACACTGACTCCACTTCTTTTGCTATCGCCGTCACCGTCCAACTATCCCATTGTCGCAGTCATTCACTGTCGTCAATGCTCTTCCCCCACACGTTTTCGCTCACAGGTTTTCGTTCAAACGAGACCCTGCACCTCCCTCTCCCTATACCCACCAAACAAATAAACTCTTTCAAACCTTCTAAATGCTTTGAAAAATACACATATGCCCCTCAGCCACGTATCTACACTCTCTCCACCTAATACCATATATGCCTTCAGTCACGTTGGATTATTTGCCACATATGCAAGTGGCAAAAGAGTGGCAGCAACATACGATTGACAAAAAAAAACATTTTTCCAACATATAACTCATTCTAAAGACACAACGAATATTATCCAACTTCAAATTAAAAATATTATATTATAATAAAGATATTACTAATATACTAGTATTCAGTATTTAATGAGTAAAACTAATATTACCCTCATTAAAATTTAAGGTAAATTAAATTTCAAGAATTTACTTAGATTACAACACAAGCCATGCAACATGTACAAATTTACTTAAAGATTTCCAAAATAAGTCACTTATTATTTTATAAAATAATCTTTCCCTCTGTTTGGAAAGGACGAAAGAAACAGAGGTGGAGGAAGTAAACAAGTGACAAAAGACAAATAAAAAATAAAATAAAGAAGATGAAAATAGAAATCTTTTATAGAAGAACTTTTTTTAAAAAAGTAGATAAAACTTAATTAATAGATTGTTAATAGAAGAGAAATATTTTTTTATTCAAAATTATTGTGTTTTATTCATATAAGCTTTTAAATAATAGACCTATATAATCAATAATAGTTATCTATATAATAAAATATAAGAACAATGTAAAGCAGATGAATATGGCGTATGATTACACGTATTTTATTTTTCTCTATCAAAATATTTTCTTTTTTATATCTTTCAGGGGACCTATGTTTTATTTATCTTATTATACCTTTTCGTTCTCTTAAGAAGTAATCTTTGAGGTGTTGCAGTCAAAATCATTTATGAACTAAAATATATTACAAGTTTTTTTCATAAATACTTTTAAAATAGAAAAATGAGAAAAGAATAATAAATTTCATTGTATATTAAATTTAAGTTATTGTCCAGTTAAAAAATAAATTTGAAAACCATATAATGTATTCTGGTTTACTTCACCACATTGGATTATTGGGCTGTCAATGAACTCACATGCTTAACATCATTGAGACAATACAATGAAACTACACAAAATCATAAATCATAATTACCATAAGGATGCAAGAAGAAAGAAGCTTCATTCTTTAAAAACTTTTAATAATTAATTTATATCTAGCTAGATTAAATTATAAAAGACCTATATATCTTGCAAGATATATCAAATTTTCCCAAGTGATGATATGAGGCACTTGAGCGTTCATTCATTCATAGAGTGATTTTGCAGATTTAACTCTACTTCTTTTGTTTTCATTCTTTGCCACCTTTTCAAAGGACTTCTCGTTAGCGGATACAGCTTTGGCTATTGCTTTCATCTTTCGGACATTTTTTGATCTCTTCATAGGCCTTCCTTTCTGCTTCATCTTCCTGTTTTACAAGAGGTCAATGGTTAAGGAAACAAAAGCAGAATTTACACTCGAAAGTAAAATCAATGTTTAGTAGTGCTTTTATGACACTGGATAAGGAGTAACAATGTTAATAAGTGTTTTTATGATACTGGTTAAGGAGAAATAATGTTAACAATTGCTTTTATTCTTAAAAGTAAAAACGAAAATAATTGAATATTTTTAGTACTTGAAAGCAATTAATAAAATCCATTACATTCTTCTTAACCACTGTCTTCTGAACATTAAGCAATACTCTCAAAGAAAATATCTGTCATGTTTTGTTCAACAACATAGACAATCCATCAACTCAGCAAACTGGCATGAAGAATAGAACTTACTTTAGTGTTTGTTGAACCCGAACAATCTAATACACATATAATCTCTTACATATTAAGACAATCCCTACGATTAAAGTTTTGATGTTGACAAACATAATTATGTTTTGAAGAACTAAGGTCTGCAATGAGGAATTATCATGAATTAGAAATTGCAGAGATAAGCTGAACAAAGCATAGGTCATATAAGTCAAGCCCTCTACCATCTAAGAACTCACAAGAAGCTTCTAAATATAGACAAAGCCTTGTAGCACAACAAGTGTTCATCAAGACCAGAAGCTCTACGTCTTGGTAGACTGTCTATAAACAATACAGGTTGACCATCCTAATTTCAAGGTTGATTTTGACAGAAGGAACATGCTCTATGTTAACAAATGACTTCGTATAACCTTGTACACTCAAAAGTATTTTATCTCTTTTCTCAAGACTTACATGCTCTGCCATGCAGCTGACTTTCTGGAAGAACACGAAAAAGGTCAAACACACTCCCACCTACCGTACAGAAAGCTCAAAACCTTAGAAGAAACACATGCAAGCTCCAACGGTCATCTCTAAGACGCCTATACAAGGAGATGCTCAAGCTCATGCAAGGACCACTACAATATTACCACAAAATACAAGATAATCACGTCCAATTCAAGCAAAAAAGATTGCGCGCAAAAATCTTGAGTTGAAAGGCTGAACACTAGACCGTCTGCCAAGATCTTCTATTTTAAGAGAGAGCTTTTACTTGTAAATATTCACTTAGTGAGGTTATTGTCTTCTCAGGAGTGGTCTTGTTTGTAAATCCTCTCTTCTAAGTTGATCTCGTTTTCATTAAACTCTTGTTTGTAAGTCAAGAGTGACAAGAAAATAATACTCACGAAACTCAGGAGTAACTTTGTGAGAAAAAATACTCAAGATTGAGATTGAGAAAGTTAGCCAGGAGGAGTGACTTGATGAACTCATGAACTAAGTAGCAATTAGAATACTTGTTATAATAAGTTGATTAGAGTAGAATCCATCATACACACACCACATACATATACAAAGTTGGAGCTATAAAAAGGGGGAAGCACCACATGTTGCCTTATATACCTCTCTTAAAGACTAAGGAAGATAAAAACACAAACACCTTGTGTTTAATACCTTACAAATAAATGTTAAATGCAAGGAACTGCATTATATGCACTGCTTCACATGAGAAGATACAGAAATCAACTCAGTCCGCCAAAACCCATCATGTTCAGAAAGAAAATGGACAAAGATCCTTCAGAGCAGACAACTATTACACCCTGGGTAGACTTGGGGAGCCTTCCATCATCGAGCTTCACAATTTCTTGGTCATTTTTGTGCCCCAAAAAATGTCTGGGAGTAGCTAATATCACATTCGTTGGGGTTGCATTAATAATTCTTTACTATGTAGTTTATTTCATATTTTAATATATTATTCTTTTATAACTCGTGTTCTTCCTGTATGCTTCGTGTGCATGGTTTAATCATCCATGCTTTGTTAAGTTTCATTGCATTGGAAAACATTTTAGAAGTTGTAGACCTAGGATGGAACAATCAAGGAATTTCATATTAGACTTAGACATACTATTGATGTCTTGCCCGTTCTTATAACACAACACTTACTTTTACGCAAATTGTGAGTGAAAATAACTAAGAGAATTTCTAGATTATGGAAGTAGGGTTTAGGTAAACCACAATGTGAATGGAAGAGTTACATTGGAAATTATATTGAAAGTTTGGAAACTACCGTGTCAAGTTCATGAAATACAACCCTGATAATATCTTTATATCATTGTAATCAATTTTTGTTTTATAAGTATACAAATCTTTTAGAAAACTATAAAAATCTTATTCCATTTGTTGTTTCAATTATGGGATAGTAGTTATTCTCTTTGCTTCGATATTGATTTAAACTTTTTAAGTCTTATATAAAGATGACTTGATTTATCAATATACTACATACATCAATTGGTACGTTTTCCTAGAAGTTAAAATATACTCAACCACACTACAACTAGAATTGCAAACCGCTACTATGATATTCTGTTAGGTTTCCAACAATGAAAACCAAGAAAACAGATTGAACAAAAGAAATTCCCTCCTCCAAGAAACTTTTATTGAATTCTCAAAACAAAGTATACTCTGAATCACAACTCAGTATTCAAAGGAAACACTTCTCCTTTCACCCAGGAATGCCCTGTTCACAAAACAATTAGTCAAAAAGTCCCTCCCCAAAACATGGTTGGTCCTTACATAGACCAACCAAGCAAGCAACCTTTCTCGCCACTCGCATAAACCCTCCTAACAACTATATTTATTTTTTTACATTTCTCCTAGTATACACTTCGTAACCACAATCTAAAACCATGCATTTGAGTTAGTGAGAATAAAGGCCTAAAGGAAGGGCAATATTCGTAGCCTAATGTTGCACCAAACAAAGGTTATGCCAGGACTCAATTGCAATAATCTATGAGGCAGACATCGGGCATGACACTATCACACACACCGGGACATTGCTAATATCCAAAATATAAGATAAGGCCAAACTGCTAATATGTATAATCAATGTGACAAAAATCTCAATTCAGAATTAAGATTTGTATAACTCACGCCATAAAAACAAATGTGTTAAAGTTTTCCCGTGATAACATCTTTTGTAATGGAATTCTAAATAAGAAACATGTATCTTAATAGTTAAAATAACTACTTAAGTTTTATACAAACAAGCTTAGAAAACAAGTCATGCATTATTTATAACATATACTGTTTCCTTTTAATTTCTTTACTACTTTCTTAGTATAGTATTCTCTAGGAAGTGTTTTAGCCAAGAATAAGTGTCAACCAACTTTCCTTACTTTCCTTACTAATGTTCAAGCTGTGTCAAAGAGATGTCTAAGAAATGTTAAAGAGGAGGCTGACTGAGTTAAAAAAGAATTATAATTGTGAAATTGCAGGTCCAAAAAGTCTCGGACATGACACATGCATTTCACACTATTCTACAGAGTTCGGCACCTTAGGCAATAATTTGGGAAAAATGCTGACAAAACTCACATTTATAACAAATCATGAATGTGTTAATATTTACAGCTGATTTTTTCGTCAATGATCAAGATTACTTAATTTACCTCTGCTTACCCTAAACCCTAAACCTTTTTACAAGGGCACGAAAGTAAAAATCGCTATCTATCTCTCATCACCAAGAGAGCAAGTAGTTACTTACATGTTGGTAGCACCAGAAACCCCGTTTTGAACTCCTGATTCCGATGTATCCATTGCTGGAAGTAAACAAATCTCAATTTTAAACCACATCAAGAAAGTAGAAACCAAAAGTTAAAATTAAAGCAAAAAACGGTTTAAAAGTGATAATATTTGTGAGACGGGAGTTAATTTGCAGAGAAAGATTAAAAGAATTAAAATTTCGACCATTTTCATTGCTTATTTCAACCAAAAGCATAGACAGTAAAAGGGAAACAGGAACGGGGCTGAAGCAGGTACCTTGAGGTTGTTCTGAAACGGGTGCGTCGGTGGTATCCATTGAAACGACACCGTTCCTCTTCTTATTCCTATTTTTCGCCATGGTTGCTGGGAAGAGGAGGCGACGGCGTAGCAGAGAAAGTTGAGTGCGGTTTGTGTTTACCGTTTTATATTTTGAGTTAAAAGGTATTTTTGCAAAAAAAAATAATAATATATATATATATATATATTTGTTATCTATAATCTATAAAAAGTATATAATAATATCTCATTTATCAGATCCATTTGATCTTTCAATAACACAATATTATTCTATATTTATTTTTAAATGTAGGTTTTTCAAATTTAATACTCTATACATATTCAATGTTAATCCTGTGACGGGAACACTCTTTCCCATTATCAACAGCAATCTTTCATATTATTGGTTGGTTTTAATTTGATTTTTATCCTTCAAAGATCTAATTTATTCATATCATTTTAATATTTGATTCATTTGGTTCCCTTTAATATTTAAAAAAATATATATAAAAAAATAAAAGTATATATGCACATACAACTTTTGTATTCAATTTTTTTCTGATATGATTTCACGAATCTTAAAATTAATCCTAGATTAAGATGCACGTTTAGAATAAAAAAATTGAACCATGATGTTATAGATGTATACATGGGTTGCATGAAAACTTACTAAATTTATCTGAACTCAATTACATTTATATAGGTTAAAATGAGCTATTGGATTTGTTGAATTTTATTAGTATTCCTAATTAAAAAATTAGGTTCGTTAAAAAGTTTTTAAAACCTGGTGAGTTTTACTAAATCTAACTATGAAATAAAAAAAAAAATAAATATAAATAAATATATATATATATATATATATATATATATATATATATATATCATTATCTTATTTTGAGAAGAAACGTACAACCCAATAAAAAAAACTAGTTGGGTAAGAAATTAGACTAAATTGATCCAGCTTAATCACTCCCAACTCTAGTAACACTTATATGAAATTTTTTTGATCGAATTCATTCATAATAAAATTATTTTTTAATATATTTATTTTATATGAAATAGGGTCTAAATGAAAATGTAGACTAAAAAATAAACAAAAAAATGAATTTCGTAAAATCCACTAAATGAAAATATTTTGTTAATATACATGTTTTACCAAAATCATTAGACCTTCAAAATATTAATCAAAACACAGATAACAAAATGTCCTTGAACAAGTCTAATATTCATCAAATCATATATAAACATGGAAATTTTATAGTTCTTCACAAAATGTTTTAATTTTTTATACGTTTAAAATATTAGGTGCTTAAAATATGTTGATTTATTAGTCACTTTGCAAAAGCACGGTCAAGTTTAGGATTATTAAACGAGTTGGTTCATTCGGTCTATATAAACCAGATCCACTTTGATTTGCCTTTTAAATGAGTTGATGTGACCTAACTTATAGGAAATAAAACCACAAAAATTTAGGATGGTCTAACCTAATACGAATTCAAAAATTAAATAAAACCATTCATTTAAATTTAAAAATGTAAACTCCTCTTAATCAGAAGTTAAATGTGAAATTTGAGTGTGAGAATTGATTGATATCAGACTAATGACTTGACTTGTTTGGTACTATTTAAGTAGACAAAAGAGAGATGTTAACAACAATTTAGAATGATGAAAATATAATAAATATATATATATATATATATATATATATATATATATATATATAGATGGTAAGGCATACGTTATAAACTTTCTGCACTTGGATTATTTTTTATAAACATGTTTCTTCTCTCTTTTCTTTTTTTTGCTTTTTCTATTTTCATATTCTCCAGTTTCTTATCAACGCATTTGTTGTTTCTCCTTTTTTACAAAATAATAATAATAAAAAACTATTAATGACAAAATACTAGTAATAATGATAATAATACCACATTATTTTTTTACATTATTTATGTAAAATAATTTACTTTGTTTATTTAATACAAATAAAGTAATTGTGAATTTTTTACATTTTATGAAATAAATTACTTTTAACATTTTAACTTGCATTTGTTCTCTTGCGTCTACAATAACGGCCCAAAATGGGTGAGGGCACCAATGATACTTTGAGTGCTTCTTCCTGCACCTCAACTTTAAAAATAAATTCTAAATTGTCCTGTTTGCAAAGACAGTTTTATTTTTCTATATGTTAAAGCAATAAGTGGGTGAAGAGGGAGGTGCAGTGAAGGTAGACAGTTGCGGCTGTGTAGGGAATGAGTTATTCCAGAACTATCATCTAAAATCGGAGAATAGTTTCGGAACAACTCATTCTGTAACTCATTGTCAATAAAAAACAGTTTCATAATGGGTTGTTCTGGAATTGTTCTTCGGATTCGGATAACAGTTTTGGAACAACTTATTATGTAACTAACTTTTCGTTGATAATAAGTTGCGGAATGGGCTGTTTCGGAACTATTTTCTAGATCGAATGACAGTTCCAGAACAACCTATTTCGCAACTTATTATTAACGAAAATTAAAAAAACTCACAGAACACCTCCAAATCACAAAAATCACCCAAATCAATCACAAAACGTTCAATAAAGCACTTTTACCTCGAATGGTTGATGAGTATGTAGATGGTGGTGATTGATGGAAGTAAACCGGCAATGGCAACAACAAACAGAATTAGTGGAAGTACGCTGGAGGTGACGACAGAGAAGTGAAGGTGAGTTGGAAGATTATACTGAGACTTTAGGGTTCTGAGAAGCAATTTTGTCTGCATAGTATAATTCAGGAGCACTTTAGACATCTTTTAAAAATTTGGAAGTGCCTTAAGAAACGTTTGGAGATGCAGGAAGAAGCAGTCTGATAGTTTTGATTAACCATTGACAGATTCTTTCTACATCTACATACTTTCTTCAGGCACCTCTATATTTCTTACTGAACCATTAAAGCCATTGCGGCTCCTTTCAAATAAATAACAAGGTTAAGACTGGTATTTTTAAAATTTGTTAGGGTGCAGGAAGCAATATTGCCTCTAGATATCATTAGGACATCACGTGGATTGGACAACTTCTTCCTGCACCTCTATAGTAAATATTAAAATATAATTTTTGCCCTTTAAACTATAATATTTTAAATCAATTATACCCTTTACCCTATTCATTCGCGAATTGTGTAATCACCAAATCATTTGAGGTTTCTATAATCCGTAAGCGTTGAAATTGTGATTTTTCAGTGAAAATGTTATTTTTTATTTTTTCAGTGAAAATTATGTAATACATAATTATAAAATAACTTACGGATTATGCTATTTGTAAGTCATTAAAAAAAAAATACTTACGAATTGTAAAACCCGTAAATTACATGTGTTTCCAAAATTATATTACAAATTGTACAGTTCAATTGATCAACACTTATGGATGCTACAATCTACAATATTTTTTCATACACCTCTATCATTATAGATTATATAATCCATAAACTTATGTAATTTTCAAATTATTTATCGATTACACAATTCGTAACTTATAATAATCTTATTTTAAACTTACACCTTGTATAATCCGTAAATCCTTAAAAAAATATTTTTTTATAGTTTATGTGGTCCATAACTTAATATTTACTAATGAGAAGCTTAAAACTTAAAAAATTAGTAAATATATATCACTTACGGATTATATAATTTATTAAGAAAACAAATAATAAATATATAGACTAATGATATTTTATTCTTTTATTTATATCTAATCTTGAAATATTTAAAATTATGAAAGTGCTGGAAGATGTATGAAAGTGCAGGAAGAACCCGTCGGGCTTTTATTGCTTGAGGGCCCATTTTCTGCTCCATCATTTTTATTTTATCTGCCAAACAAAAACATAAAAATGAGTAATTTATCTCAACCTTACAGTCAAAGTCTTCCCATCACACTCACTCAGAGTTGTTCGATTAAAAGTTTCAAGCTTTGGATCAGACGTGAAAAATGGAAATGATTGAAACGTCCCTTTGAAAGGCGAAACCAAACATGTCCTTAAAAGAAATTACTCAAAAACTTCCTTAAAATGTTTTTGACACTACATTCCAGACAAATAGAAAAGACAAATAAAAGAAAAGTTAAAGCAAATGAATTATACGATAAGACAGTACGTAGAGCAAGGAATTTTCATCTTTCAGAATGATGTGCCATCATAACCCTTCTCACTGTCTCAACAACACCTCAGAATATTCTTTCTTTTTTATATAATTGCAGTTGTCGAAGAAACTAAAATATTAGAAAAAAAAATTGAAGATTGAAAGTTAGATGACATAGTTAAAAAAAATTTATCATTATTTAATGGTTTATTTTTCCGTATAGCAAAAGATTTTACTGAATTAATCTAAAATGTAGTTAAAAAATGTTATTGTAATAGCATGTCTTTTATGTATTTTTTGAACCCACTGTCTATATTTTATGACTCATCAGAATATTCTGAAAACTTAGTTACATTTATTATTTAGTTTGTTATTTTTATGGTTTTATAGGAGAATGATTTACAATGTCATTTTCTTAAAAACTTATAAAAAAGTTTGATGTTTATGTATAAATTATACAGAACATGATTTATTAAAAAATAAAAGAAAGTGAATGTATATTTTAAAAAATTAAGAGAAGTGTGAGAATCATTTAATATCACTTCATGAGAGGTAAACGTAATTTCTAGAGATAAATAAAATTTAAATACATTTGGTTAGAAATAAATAAATAAATAATATGATAATATATTTCTATAACTCTCATCCATCAAACGTTCTACTTATTTCATCTTCATCCATCTACCATGCCTTTTAGTAAAAAATAAGAATTTTGTAGTATGACTAGCTATGTTGAAAGCGTAAGCTTTACTAAAATTTGATAATAAGATGCAAGTTATATATATATATCCAAAAACAATGATTATCTCACATGCGATTTCCTAAAAAGTTTGCATAAAAGACCACATTTTTGCATGATGTAATCATATTCATTTGAATTTATTTTCGCACTATAATCACCTCATTGCAATGGCCAAAAGCTTCAACTATCACTAACTGTTTTTAGTTCTGTTGAAAGGAAAATGTAAAGTGAAAATTTAATGTTTGACGAGTGAAAAACATAAAGAAAGTATTTTTTTTTTATTGAGTTAGGTAACAAGAAAATTTTTACTTTTCATTACATTCATATTTTTAATTTGAAAAAAAATATTTATTTGATTAATGAAGAAATAATTTTAATTTTCTTTAAGTTAGCCAATTGAAGCTCATTTTTGTAATCACAATTCTTACTACTTTTACCCATTATTTATGAATTTGGATTGAAAATAACGATGACATAAATCCACTATTTAAACTATCTATAGTTGGTTATTGCTAGAGAGACTTTTAACATGTTAATTATTTTTCATTGAGAAGATTATATTTTGCCTTTTACAACTCCTAAATCAGAAAAACAAATTCACTTTTGAGTTTATTAATTAATATGATTCGATTACATCATTAATTTTCACTCAAAAGTGATAAATTAACAGATTATGACAAATTAATCATCAAACTATTATTCTATTGATAGAATAATATTGGTCTCATAATCATGAATATGACAATGATATCTGTCATTATGATGCACATAGCTCTTTGCTCTGTTAAATTGTTGTATATAAGAATAACTGTAAAGTCAATGGCATATGGAATGTGAAGCTATTCTTCATCACTTTATGCACTTTGTATTAATTAAGACTTGTGTTTGCCCTACCTTCGTGACGGTTTTAAATAAAATCTAACGTTCAAATATATAATAAACTTTATTATAAATATTTGGTCAGATTTTTAATAAAAATCAATCTTTAATAAAAGTATAATAAATAATTCATATATAATATATGAAATGAATTTTACTACTTATTGTGACAAATATATGTTAATGTAAAATTTACCATTAACATTGATTTTAACTACATTACAAACACACTTTAAATATAGTTATATAAAATAATTATATGGAAGAAAAGCTACTTAGTAATATATGTATATATCATAAAGAAAAATAATTTCCTTAAATTAAAACATTTAAAAAATAATTGTTAACATAACTGACACATTGTTGATTCTTTAATCAAATGGTTTATGAATTGATTTATGATAGTCACATTGTTTCAATTTTGTTGGAAAACTACTAAAGGTATGGGGGTAATTATGATAGTGAGTGATTGTATTATTGCGATTTGACCTTTCCAAAGGTTATGTGTTATAAAAATTCATAATAGTTTCTAATTGAGTGTAACTGGATGTTGATTAAAAAATATTAAGTGTAAGTTGGATCTTTACTACAAGTTGTTGGAACATATTTGTATTTTCGATTATCAAAACAAATAATTTTTACACATATTTTTTTAATTTTATTATTGTTATGTGGTAAAAATATGTTTAATTTGTCAGAGTTGGTCATCATGATAAACCAACTCTAATACCACATTATGGAGAAAAAATATTGAAAAAATTTAATGAATTAGCAAATCTATGACAAATTATAATCAATAATTTTTGGGTGGGGGTGTCTGTAGAGAGGGGACAAAATAATATATTTAAACTAAATGTTATTTTCATATTTAATTTTTATATAAAGTTATTAAAGTCCATTTTTTATACGTTTAATAGTTTATCTTTTTCTGTATCATTCTTACTTTACACGTGAATAAGAATTGATAGATATGATCGATAACGTTGGAAGGTTGAGACTTCCTCACTTCTATTAAGATATTTCATTATCTATATAATAGATTACGATATTACCTCAATTCAAAAAGTCTTAAAGTGATATATTTTGAATATACTTTTTTTTATATGTTACTCATTTTTTTTTAATTAATAAACAATGTAAATAATATTTGAATTTCTAATAATAATTATTAACTAGTTGTATAACTAATATTGATTATGAATGTAATAAGAGGGTTATTTGAGGTTTAGTACACTTAAAATCTCATTTTAGAATTTAGTTTTCGTGTATGAGGTGAAAGTAATTCTAGTGAAAAAAAAAAAACATTGAGATGGTGTACTAGGTGGGCATAAAAACCTGGCAGTTGGTGTTGTAATGTTACATGGAATATGGTAGGGAACAAGGCAAGGATATGTACTCTTGAATGAAGTTTTGTCGGAGAAGAAAGAGAAAAAAACCACACCAATTCACCTTATTTGTTGCCTATGATGGAAAATATGGCTACGACCATCTCCTTTCTCTCTTTTTTAAAACAAAAATTGTGCTTATTGTATTATATGTAAGTTAAATTTTTTATTTCTTTAATCACTGCCTCCATCAAAATTAACTGTCATTTTCCTTCTTCATTTTCTTCCTCCTTTATGTAAAATAATTTGAATCTTTTTATGAACAATTATCATAGCAAAATTAAAACTTAAAAACTTTAGTATATACGCTATGCAAAAGATGTTGCATAATTGATTATATAAAAAAAGGACAAAGGAATTAAAAAAGTATAAGAACTAAATTTTAAATTTAATTTAATTTTACAAAATTAGCTAGTAAGTTAAGTTCTACATTCATTTATAAATTAGTAAAAGGTTTTATTTTTAGTAAAAAGTTTTATTTTTAGTCAATGTGGAATCTCTAACACATTTCTTTATGTCTAAACTATGACGTGACACTATATATTTAAGAATGGTCTAATAATGGCTCAATAGGCCCAATAACCTTATTAGAATAGACTCTGATATCATATCAAGAAATTGACTTAGGTCTAACTCAATCTTACAAAGTCAGTTTTATAAGGTTAAATTAGATTTAAACTAACTTTCTAATCTATCAAGAAATAGACTTTAAACTTAACTTTAGACATATGTTATAAATTAGTGAATTAGTGAAAGACTTTATCTCTAATCGATATAAAATCTTTAACAAAAAATGCAAAGTAAGTTATGAGTGATATAATATTCACTACACATTTATCATAAGTTGCATATCTGATGAAAAAAATATATTTGCATATCTGATGAAAAAAATATGAATAGTAAAAAATGTTATAAAATAATGAGTGAGAATAATATTATTTAATGATTAATAAGGTGAAGATAAAGAAAAAGTAATATCACAAAAATGTTATATGATAATATAATTCTAATTAAGTAATGAAAAATAGTCTAAAGGCAATTTGATTTTCAATATTGTACAGGGTTATGGGCATGTGTATTATTTTAAAATTTTAAATCGTATTTTATTTATTAGTTTTTATATTTCAAAATTTTAAAATTGAATGCACTTAAATTTTTATTATTGAAATTGAACACACTACAAACTATTACAAAAGTAATCTCATAATTATTTAATATTTTAATTTTTAAAATTGAATTCACCGCCGAATATCAAAAAATATTAATATTTAATATTTCTTCCTGTACAATACAAATTGTTTTCTGTATTAAATTATTTTTTAATATATCAATAATATCTTTGTTATTTTTATTTTAAAATTTTTACAACTCAAAAACATTTTTATCATATATTCGGTTCATTTTAACTACATGATAAATATCGAGAATCATTTACTACACAGTATAAACTTTTTGTTTTTTCAATAATTAAATATCAATGATTAATTTATTTTTTAAGAGTTTGTTAAAATGAAATATTGTATTGCGAAGATATTTGTTAAAATGGGATATTTATAATTTTTAGTTTCTTAACACCTTTTTTTCTTGATTACATTTATTAAAAAAAAGTTTGACTCAATTGAGTGTGGGAAAAAGAGAAAAAATTATACAATAAATAAATTTTAAAATATAAATAATAAAGAAATTTTTGATATTTTAAGAATTTATTAAGTACATGTTTGTATTTATCAGGAAGCAATTGCTAAAACAATAATCTCATAATTATTTAACATTTTCTTATAAAAGTATTATTTAAAATTATTTTAATTATCATAATTATATTATCTATTAAAATTTCTTATTTGTAGTTTGTTATTCAATTTTACGTTCTAAAATTCATTTTTTAAATTTATAAATTATATTACAGTTAAAGTTCATTATAGACAATGTTTAAATATATACAATATATTTTGAATTTATAATAAACAATTTAAACCGTTACATAAATAATGAGAAGAAGATCACTTTAAAAGTAAGTATAAAAACTTATTATTCATCTAAAAATAATTCAGATTAATTAATAATTAGATATATTTTATGTAATAATATAATATATAATATTATATAACATAATATAATATAGTATAATATTATATTCCGTAATATAAAATATAATATAATATAATATAGTATAATATATATATATATGTTAGAAATAAGTTTATTAATTTATAATTTGTCTAAATTTACTATCTAGTTGAGAGGTAAAACTAAATTTTAGATTTTAATTCGATTGAGAATTGAATTTGAGTTGATTTGAAATTAATTTGGTTGTTTAGATTACTGAAAAAATAATAAAAAAAATAAATAATTTATAAAAATTTGTAAATAATATAAATGATGTAATTGATAAAATAATTTTTTTAATAAATAAAATTATATTTAAAATTAATTTAAAATTAAATATAATTAACTTATTGAGTGTGATTGATAAATTATTATTATTTTAATCAACGAAGTTATAAAAAGATTAGTTATTTTAAAATTAAAATAAAAAAAATAATATTATTGTTATCTTATAAACTTGTTTTGATTATTATTATAGTTTTAATTTTTTTATTGTTATTTTTATTATCATTTTATTATTTTATTATTTTTATTAATATAAATCATTTATGATTTATTATTATTTATAGTTTCTAATATTAAAATTATTGATATTTTGTTTTTATAATTATCTTATATTCATTATTACTTTAATTTATTATTTCTCATTTTATTAATATTTTATTATTATCATTATTTTATATTCTTATTAAATATATTATTATTTTAATTATTATTATCATTATTTTATATTCTTATTAAATATATTATTATTTTAATTATTATTATCATTGATTATTATTATTTATGATTAATTATATTTATTTTATTATAATATAAATATACATATTAATAAATTATTAAATTAAAAAATATAATAAAAAATTACTTTCCTCACAAATATGTTACAATCATAAAAAGATATTGTAAACTTTCTTTTCTTTTTTAATTAATATTTTATTTATTGAAATTCTAACTTTCTTCATATTTGGTCGCTCAATATCTTTTTCTCAAACTAACATACTGTTAATGCTATTGAAAATTTGGTCTTTTTTTCATCTATTCTTATTTCTAATGTATACTATATATATTTATTAATTAGGAAAAGACAGATATCAAAAATTGAACTGCAATATATATTTTAAAACTATAATTTTGAAATACAAATAAAGTTTCTTGGTTTCAATTTTGAAAAGTTGTTTCACTGAAACTATAGCAGAACTATTTATGGAATGTTATAAGTTATCAATGCATTTAGATTTGTTTTTTTTTTTATAAATTATAATATTTCTAGTGATGTCTAAATCTTTAGTATATTCTTAATGTATTAATTAGAACTATTTATGCCCTGTGGCAAAATAAAATGGAAAATGTAGGCACTATAACATCACCATCATCTAGAATGTTAAGTCTGAACTAACAAATTATAGGTACCTTGGTAGCTGCTGTGCATGGCACAAAAACTAACAAGAAAAGAACAAAGTGAGCAGAAGAAATTAGTCATGGTTGCTTTATTCAGAACCACATGATCAATGAATGAAGCTTTACATGAACAGATTCGTTGCATGTGTCGTCTTCTGACTTGTATCAGTTCAATTCAGTTTATTTAATTAGTGGGGGTATGCTGTGTCAGTTGCTTTATTCATTCCATAACTCTGTGCGAGCCACATTTACTTAGAACATGTATCAATAACCTTTTCAAGTTTGAAAAACTCTCCTAATGAACCATTTTACCCAAAATATAAAAATTTCACCCACCAAAATAATTCACATCTGTCTTTATCTTCTATATATCAATATCCCTACTAATAATAGTTCTAGTGGTTTTACTTTTTATCCGCCCACATCTTTAGCTTTGGTTTTGTTGTAAGAACATTAGACAAACATATTGTTAGATATGTATTCATCAAAATGTGACCATATATTTTATTTATTTGTAACTAGTTTTTAATGTTTTTCTAGTGAGTATTAACATCTAGTTTAACAAGACTATTCAATAGGTGTAATATTGATATCAATGTTCATGTTCTCAATCATAAATTCTCAAGATTATACTAATATATAACTAAACACACTAACAAAAGACTTTCTAGCTATTCTTAAATACTTATCTGCAAAATTTTGTATAAACCCCAAAGTTCCACTAGTCATGTAACAAAATCAAAATCTAGAGTAAAGATTTATACTGATAAAAAATTAAAAAAAATATTAAATAAAAGAATAGTAAAAGAAAAAACAAAGTCTTCATCATCACATGTGTAAGAGAGAAATTGACATAAGTTTGAATTTTGAATTGAAACATGTCTAAAAAATCCTAAAAGAAACTCAGTGTGTCAAGTTTATGTGTGTGAATCCATCTAGAATTTTGCTTTTTCAAATAGATAAAACTATTATAATGATTAGTATAACAATAATAATATGGTGATGATAGTTATTAGGATAAAAATAATGGTAAAAGTAACAATGATAATAGTGATAATAGTAAAATGGTGATAATGGTAATAATATAGATAATCAAAATAAGTGTAACAAAAGAAGAGATGGTGTGATAGTATGAGAAAATTTGATTATCATATCATGTTATGTCATGAACAAAGTATCACGATCTCAAATAATATAATAAATTTAAATATAAAATAAAAATTAAGTACACAGAAATTTAAAAACTAAAATAAATAAATAAACCTTATCATATAAGCCTAACTTACTATATATTGATTATATATAAAATGTACAAAATCAATGTAAAATTTAATTTGATAAGAATCATCATAAAAAGTATAAAAAGTATGACTTATTATAATAGTTTTAGTAATAATCATTATAATATATTTAACATATATAAAGATTAATTACCAAATATCACTTTTTAATACATATACTTCTATAACCGATATAAGAAATATTACTTCCTATGACAAATAATGTCACAATTATCATAATAAGTAAAACTTTTTTATGATGGTGATTGTAACAATAGTCATAATAAGTTAATGTTTTTTTTTTTAGATTTTTTTTTTTTTTTTTTCTTTTTTTTTTTTTT
>Ga0209489_101908_pt1 | contig 42841 bp, 18 predicted proteins | sample SiratrowhiteBW_FD_187527 | JGI IMG/M metagenome (GOLD analysis project Ga0209489, IMG submission 187527) | Root nodule microbial communities of legume samples collected from California, USA - Siratro white BW (SPAdes) (version 2) | ecosystem: Host-associated > Plants > Roots > Nodule | place... | reverse complement strand
TGTTTGTCTTGGTGCATGTTTCACAGGCAACCTTGCTGTCAGGGTCTTGTGCAAGGCACGCGTCGAGCACTGCATCAGAGATCTGGTCGCACAGCTTGTCGGGGTGACCCTCGTTCACAGACTCAGATGTGAATAGAAAGGTTTCTGTTGCCATTTATCAAACTGCAGAAAACACAACGTTTAGTTTACAAAGTACATATGCTTAAGCAAAAAAATTTCTGTTGGTGCTATAATATAAGCTGAGATTCGAGATCATATTCCAAAGAACATAAATTAAAGCATACATCTCTTCAACAAATCGATAGAAATTCTCGAAAGTTTATGCCAAGTTGGGAGTAAAATAGTTCATCTTGATCTACTTTTAGAAAAACTTATGGTCCTAAAAAAACAACTGCAGACAAAACGATAAGAAAGTACAAACAAAGATTCGCGGGCACCAAGTTGGAACGAATCTTGGATTTCTGAAAGAAGAAAAATTAACCCTCATCGAAGTCACTTTAAATGAAGAAAAAAACTAAATGAACAGTATCACATGCGGCACAAAAACTAGACCCAATTATTCTCAAGAAAGCGTCAGATCTATACAAGAAAAGACGAAAACTCAACAGAAATAGCATACAATTTCACATAATCAAACGACAACAGTGAAAAGCATTGAAGAATAGGAAAAAAAATATAAATAAAATTCAGATCCATAATCGGAAGGGTGTAGTTAAGGACAAGACATTGGGAATAAAACACTACTAACAGTTGCGGAAATGGAATGCATATAAATTATGGATGGTAACATACGAGAAGTGAAGAGAAGATGAACGAACCTCCAAAGAACGAAAGAATGGGTTTTGAACAAAGAAAATCACTGAGTGAAGTAAAGCAGAGTCTGTGACTGGTTTATTGTTATGAGGGCAAAAGAAAGAACGTTGTCTCGCTATTTATAGGGATCAATGCCTTACTCATATGACTGGACACCGGAACAGGCGGTGAGGTGTTAGATTTGACACCCTAATCAAAGGGGTCGGTGAGATTGCGATTTGCTAGAGCGAGAGCGCGTCTATAACCGGCTACTGCCGGTCACTCACCAACCTTTACCGAAAACGTGTCAGTGTCGGTAGCACAGTAGGATACAGGTAGATCCATCATCATTGGTAAAATTTAATATACTCTTAATAAAATGTTACTTTTGCATCTAACTGTAGACAAAATTATTCTCTTTTTCATATGGACTTAAATTTATTTAATACTTTCATGTTTGTATAATAAATATATATTTTTATGTAATTTTTATTTATATTTATTGAAAATAATATTTAGATTTTAATATGGAAGATCACTTTGTATTTGGAATGTATTTTCTTTAATTAGTGACAGTATGATATTTTTCATAATGAAATAATTTAATAATACAATAAATGATATTTGAATTCTTATTTGTCATTAAGATTTTTTTTCATGTGTGTGATTATGTGTTATTTTCTCCCACTAAAAAATGTGCTCAATTATATTTTTCATTTTTTCATTGGAAATCACTGAAAAAATATTGGTGAATTTTTTTTTATATTTGTCGGTATGCATGAATACCTATAATATATATATATATATATATATATATATATATATATATATATATATATATATATATTTAATTTTAAAAATTATTTGAAAACAAGTATTTAAAATATAAATTCATATAATATGTGGTTGGAGTACTCGACATATTTATATAACTTTTTAGCAACATCGAATTATTTTTTACTGAAATATTTAATTTACCACATTAAATGATTCAATAAAAAAAACATAAGATTTTTTTAGGAAAATATTTATTTTAAATTAAAAAAGTTAGTTTTCCACCTCCATTTAATAGAAATCATAACTAAAATTAATTTCCCGGAAACCTTGTTTGGTGGAAAATGTTATGTCTTTTATGATGTAAATAAAAGAGAAACATATTATTTTTTCAGTTTCAAGTTTATGAAAATAATAAAATTTTACTGTTATAAATTTTCATAGTAGGAAACCCAAAATAAATATCTAAAACATAAACCCACACATATATAGATGAAAGTTGGGTGAGAAAGCATATATAACCTTTTTTTGGTATTTCATCACTTTTTCAAGAAGAAGAAAAAATGACAAAGCTTTAAAACCATCTTAATTAACTTAATCAATTTGAAATGTTGACTAAACTGTTAGTTATTGTTTACAGTGGGTGATGAGAGAAACTATTAATTAATGGACATATTTATGGAAGTGGAAAAACCATAATCCTATGTGGTTGATTTGGTGACCAAACCAACAAGAATGAACTCCACAATACATAAAAAATAAGTGTGGTTCATCACTTCTCACATTTAAGTCTAAGATATTATCATCTCCATAAGTACCACCATTTCAGTGTGTCACCGTTAATCTGTATCAAACACAACAAAACCAACGTCACGTTTTTGAACAATCACAATCATTAATTTTAATCTTCATTTTATATTCCTTTCTTTCATGGGTAAAGAGCAGGACCATGTGCCTCTCTACTCTCCACTCCAAAACCACCAAAAGAAGACAGAATAAAAGGAACGTCAATGGGGTATTGCTCTTTTAATAAACAATACGTACTCATCGTGATTTCCCCCCCATTTGATTGCAATCAAACATGCAGATTAATATGTGCAAAAATTGTGTTTAATTTCATTTATTAATATGGAATTTTTCTAAGTATGTAACGAACAGTTTTACCACCGTAATATACGTGATTTATAATAAATACATTGTCATTTAATTATAAATTACTTGTGTATTGAACTCTCTCCTTTTACTTAAAGATGGGGAGAATAAAAGTGGAGAAGAAAAAAGAAAAAGAAAAATCTAAGAAGAACTAAAGGATTGAACTTTACAATCTGTGGACAGAGAAAGAGAGTGCCATTTGTTTCCGCGTGTGAGGTATGTTAATGGTGGCAACTTACTAATTTTCAACGCAAAGATGCAGATCTGATATTGTGGATGGATCTGAAAACCATAAATGTGGTAACGTGCAACATGCTATCAACCACCCAAGACACAACTTGTGGCTATTTAATTATTTTTATTAGAGAAAGGAAACTGCAAAATTTGTTACTGCTAATAACTTATTTGGTAGTTGAAAAACATGCAAAGCTAATTAAATTCACAACGCACTAAAGCATACGGACAAGATTGGCTTCTTCATTCTGTGGATAAAAAAGATGTTAAGAAAACAATATACTTCAGTTATTTATATGCCTGGAAAGAATGATCAACAGTTTATCATAAATACCTTTAATGCGCAGGGTGAAATCGTGTCAGAAACAGTGATCAGCACAACATTTTTAAAAACCAATTCTATATATGGTGAGAAGACTAACTCTTCTTTTTAAAATGATATTAAGGAAAGGTTAAATAAATCGCTTTAAGTTTCTTTTAATCCGTGATAATGGTAGATATATTATTGTTAAAAACAATTATTAATATGTAGTATGTTATATTCTATGTCTAAAATGACATGATAAAGGATTTGGTAAACAATAATTAAAAAAAAACCTGTGGCAAAATATGATTCGAGTACTTCGTTTTCAATCCTTGGATGAGAGATGCAACCCTCAACATTTACCCTTTTTAAACACTAGTCTTTAATTCGAATCTTCGCGTGCGATATCCACATGGGATGTATGGCTAGACATGGAGTAAAGATTAAAAGAAGTATATTTAATTCGTCTACGTTAAATTAAAATCATGATGCATCTCTTTATACATCACAACAAAAATAAAAGAACATAATTTCTTTTTGAAGATACTAAATAAAAACATATTTTTAATTTAATCTAAATATCATAATCTAAACTTACTTTAATACTCCAATTCTTGACCAATCACTTTATAGGTGTCTTAATGATATTTTTCCGCTTTGAGAGATCCTGTGAAAGTGTGATTACTGAAAAATACTGGTAATAATAGAATGATCGATTCCATAATGTGTTTCCAAATGCCAAGGCTCTAGGCAATCCTTTAACCAAGACGGCATTAGTGACCAAATATTATAACAAAAAATGTTGCCATGCAGGAAATGCCGACCTGATATAAGAAAGGGTGCCAAGAAAATCCCCTATGAGCATGCTCTTGGTTATTTCCTTTATTTCAGTTGCATAGTAAGTGATCATGAGTAGTTTTCTTATGTGCTCTACAAAATTGGTTCTTTGCTTCTTACCTTTTTCCAATTTCATTGGAAATTCGAAAAAGAACTTTCTTGGAGTATTTCATCTGGAAATTAAAATGACTCTCCCCACCATTTGTCTTTTTCATCTAACAAGCTAGTTCTCCAACTTTGGAAGGGTGCTTCTGAAGTTTCATTTTTCATTTCTTCCAGACAAGGGAGTGGTCCAGGAGATCCGCTTTGAGTGATGAGGTATCAATTCTCCAGATTAACATTCCTGGAAAAGAAAACACGGTGATCTTCTGTTTTCTTTAACTTCTGACTGACGCGGAACACAATGCCCGTGGATAGTTTAAGATAACTTCCAATTGCTGAGCCGAAGTTTTTCTCAAAATAAGGATATATTGTAAACAAACATAATAAGTAAGTTTTAGCAGATTTTCGTGCACAGCATCATGAATCAAATGAAAATTTCCTGATGCAAATCGTTTAAAAGAAAAATAAAATACGGAGATACGAGATTTCCGTCTCCCCTAGGGGGACAGAATGTTTCCCTTTTATCACCATTCCACAATAACGTGAACGATGATACGCAGGCTATAATCATATTTCTCAAGCATGGGGAACTTTTGGCTACTCAAACAATTATGAATAAGAGACGAAGAGATTCGATCATATACTTTTTTAGTCTATTTCACTAGATTTAATTGCGTTCATCCTCCGTTAAGTGCACTAGCTCAAGCGCAATGATGATGTTTTCAAAATGATATTCCTGCCAAGAACCAAGGTAACTTTGGCAAAGAGACATCCAAAATGCATTTATAAGGCACATTACACAGGGACATCCATCTAAATAGATAGTTAAATTATGGCGATAAGTGTTCGGAATGAGAACCAGCGGCACCATTTTTCCTCCATGAAAAGTTCCTTAGTTCCCCAAGCCTCACCAGTGCAATTACAAAACTGACTGCTAAGTTACCTAAATTATGTTCAAAAAATAGCTGGAAAACCGTCTTTTTCCAGAAGCTTAACGAGAGCTCGTGGGGAAAATTACTAGCAATCCATTAAACGATGCAAGTTCTGTTCCACTGGACACTAGGGTAGGATGAAGGGGCAGAAGCAATCGCCTTGCTATTACTAATTTCCTGGGCAAGAATGATGTTCAAAGTCAGTGAGAGACCGATTCATCACCTTGAAAACCCAAGTTCCATGTCTAGTGCAATGAGAAAACCATACGTGCAACTCAAGTCATTGTTGGTCAGTATGCGTAATCCTTGCCTAGTTCTCCCCCTTGTATCCAGGTGACAACTTCTATCCTTGGGACTCGATACAGAAGCATTTGCCGAACCTAAGCTCAAAGACGGAGGAGGAGGCCGTGTTATGAGAGGGGCATAAGTCCAATATATTACTGATAATGGTCCCTTGGCAAAAAGCAGAAAATTTAACCTGACAGACTGCACTCTTAGCTGGGAGCTGGGAGATGTCCTAAGTGTGAGCACACAAAAATCAATAGCCACACTTGGTACGAATATAATTCACTTTTCAGGTAGATGGAGCAACCATTCTGCCACCACTGGAGAATTTACCATCAGCATTTGATTCATTTGAACGAGGCTGGCAACATTGCACTCCCCGTAAACTATTTAGATGTATGAATAAAAAAAACACAACAATCACTTCCCTCAACGCACCAGTCATAAATCTTGTTTCAAGATTCAAAAAAATCAATTATTTGCATCCCTCTTCCAGCAACAGCAATTTGATATTGGTTCCTGAAAAAGACAGAAGAGTCAGACGAACAAAAATATATAACCTAACCTGACTATCCAACCATATATAACAATCACCTGCCACAGGCCCTAGCAGATAACGCTTCTGGCTCCGGAACACTAACTATTAGATATGAATGCTCTATTAGTTTACTCTGCAGAAGACGCCAGCATCTGACCCGCTGATCAAGTCCAGTGGAAAACACCCAAGATCCGTCTGTCCAGACACCTTCATAAAATAAAGGCTGATTATGATGCATTAAGGATCAAAACTACTGAAATCTTCATATGCATTTTCATATATTAGTTTCAATTTGATTAAGTGATTCAAAAATGGATATATAGTTTTCAAGGATCACAAGTATGTTAATATTTACCAGACGAGATGCAATCTTTTGGCAAACCAACCAGACAAATCTATTCTTGTATTCTAAACTAAAACAATTATATGGGGATACGCTTAACTCAACATTCAAAGATAGACGCTAGATGAAGTAGCTAATTTTTTTAGGGGAAAAGATGAGAATTGAATCAAACAATGAAAACCTACATGCCCCCACTATTCTTTATAACTGAAGCAAGCAAAACATGGGATAGATAGAGTATAATTACACAGCTTCTTTACCTTTGACAGAAGAGCTGTGGGCAGAGGGTAGTTTTTCGTTATTTAAGAATCTAATCTTAAATTTCTTGCTCGGATTTTGAAAATTGAAGTCCTTTCCATTTTCAGGAACAGAGACAATGCGAGTTATCTCGGGGCTTAAAATCCCATGATTTAAATTTATTGATTTATGTGATAATTCAGCCATTAGATGATTAAGTGCTTGATCATCACCCCCACTGACTATGCTGTACATTTGACAACTGTCAGTATTTTGCCCACTCTTTATCTCTGAAACATGGAGACAGTTGACACCAGATTGGTGAATCTTTTGTAAAAGGCATAGAGGCTGTATTTCACATATTTCCATCGAGGAATTATCAGTCTTGCTTTCTAACTCGAGGGAAGCCATACGTGTGGAGTTAGAACAACCCATCTTGCTGGCTTCAGAATCACTTGGAACACGAGGGGTCCCCTGTGTAGCATAGCTGATGCTTTTGGTCTTCTCTTTGGCTTTCAAAGTGGCCAGATTGCTGTCTTGTCTTTTCTTCGACAAGTCTCTGCTCAAGGATCTCCACTGTCTACCACCCTGACTTCCTCTCCCTGTGCGTGGCCGTTTTTGACAATCAAAAAGCTTTTCAACATTACAAACTGAAACCCGCTGCATAAAAGCTTCAACACTGTCAGTTAGGTCCCAAAAAGCAACACTGCCATCAGTAGACCCACTAATCACAATATAAACATTTCCAGCTTGGATGTTTTCTGCAAAAAATGTTCAGACATAACATGAATCAAATTTATACAGGAAACAGGTGCTACACAGAAATATGGGCAACAGCACATAAAATTATAATAATGTCGTTACATGACAAACTTATCATTTCAAACATGGTGTGCTTGTAGTTGTGAGTTGGGGCATTCTACAAAAGGTAAAAGCACATCCAAAAACCAAAAGACTGATCATTTTATTGAAAGTATTACAAACCTATGAATAAGCTTCCCATAACTTGTACACAAGATAGAATAAATCAAACCCTCATAAGCTTAATTCTTCAAACTACTAACAACCAATAAGATAAACTTACGCGCTAAAAGAAAACCCACCAATACCTATATATAATCAGCTGACTTCCCAAACACACCCAATAACCTGGGAATAAGAAAATTGGTATATCCTAACCACCGAGTGCCAAATTAATTAGTCATAACTATTATCACAAAACACATGTAACTATAATCTACCATGGCCTTTGGACTAGATAAAGCAGTCCCGGGATCACAAATTAAACCCAACCCAAACATTGAAACAACTTCATCTTTGAACTTGGGTATTCTCATGCCAGTACATCGCGCAATAAGTTTTTCACCATTAATTTGATTACCGTGCAACAAAACCATATTAACTTTTGAAGAGACAAACTTAGAAATAATTTGTGCTATTGCAATAAAACTATCACATCCACGTGAAAGGAAGAAATTAGGAGGTACAGAAGAACTCTAGCCAGTAATCACTGTCATGTAATACAAACCTTTACAAGGTCTACACAGGGGAAATATGATATGCTGCAATGACAAAACTGGTGCCAGTAAAGGAACCAGTAAAGCGACGTCAAACCTGCCATCAGGTAAAAGAGAAAGAAGCATGTGAAATGTAGCAACAAAAATAAGATAGCAGAGAAAAAACTAGCATAGAAACTGCTAGGATTAAATGAAAATACCACAAGCGAAAGGGTAAAATTAAAGCCCGTAACATAAGTGTAGCATCTGAACATGCAATGACAACAAAACAGACAGATATCCTGAAACGTAAACAAAACCGAAGGTTAGTTTCAGTTTTTCTGTTTTTGCATGAAATTAGTTAGACTTTAACCAAATATATGATTAAGGAAATATTACGCATCTTTTCTCACCTGGAACCAGAACATCTAACAAGAAAAGCTGTAACTGCAAGATATCTCCAGTCATCTTCATGTTTATCTCTGATCAAGTTTGCCATTCCACTCTCAGAAATCATTCCAGCATCATTATTTGTATGAGAAACATTTTCAGCACCACCAACTATCTTCTCCACATTATTTTTTGGAGTATCATGTGTAATTGAATATTTGGCTGGCATATCAGTGGAAAGCCACTGGAACGTCATTGATGAGGACAAACTTGACAAAAAACAGTCATCAACTCCTTCTGATTTGTATTGATGATTGATTAGGAAGTCATTTTTGATATCCAGCCTCCTATTTTTTAATATCCAAGAAGTTAAGACACGCTTTGCACCCACTGATATCAGTAATGTTGGATTATCTTTGTTCTCAACAGCAGCATTCAGTTCATTCCTCCCATCAGGTGCATCACCCATATCTGATGAAATTGTGTGTACTTTCGACACACAACAAATTGATCTCACAGCTGATCCTCCAACATGTTCTCCAAGCAGTTTGGACACGGACCAATTTTCAGTGCCTGGAGAGTACCTAAATAAACAGACAGGTTAGGCGTTAATAAAGCATTCAAGCAAGATCTACAGACAGCAGACAACAATGGTCTTACCAAGTCAACCTCACAGTTCCATCCTCACATCCAGTTGCAATCCAACTTGATTTAGAAAATAAGGTGCACTTGAAATTATCACCAACAAGCTCATCATCAGAGATAAAACACAAGGAATGTATCTCTCTACCATGGAACTGCATGTGCAAATTTTGAGGGTACACCTTCCCATCTCTATTATGAATCCAGTGTCTATGTATATGTATCAAGTCATCCTGTAATAATTGGCCATATTTGTTAGGTATTTCAGAGAAAATTGTGTAACAGAAATCAATCATCTAGGACAAGATAGGCTTCTACCTAATAAAGTGACCACAGAAAAAGCTTACAAATGTGCTAATATGTTTTGAAAATATTAACTTCAAGGATTTCAGCTGTTTTTAAGATTAAATTTCAGCTATATGTTTGGGACAGTAGCTGAAATTTGTTAAGGTTTTTTTCTTAAAAAATAAGCTGATTTTGAGTCCGAAAATGTGCAGCTTATAATTATTTCTCAACAAATTTTTTCCCTTTCAACTTCGTATTTGCTTTTTTATGTAAAAGTTGATATCTTTGTTACATCCAAACAAAATTAATTATCTTAAAACCATTTATCAACAAACTTACTCAAGAGAAAACTAATTCTGATTATAATTGATTATTAAAATAATTTAATTTCACAACTATCCCAAACTATTTAAGAGTCTCTTTGATTGTGGTCACCCCTAACCCACCTTAGTTGCAACCTCTTTTGGAAGTTGTCTTATTGCAACAGTAAGGGTGATGACCAGTGATATGGCTAAAATAGAATATACAAGTGAGATTCAAACCTCACCATACAAGTTCATTTTGTAAGATTAAGTTAAACCCAAACCAACATTCCAAGATGGTAATTGTTATAATTACATAAATAAGGATCATATCTTTATAATTACATATACCAAGATCATATTTTTATAATAGAAGATATCAAGATTATATCTGAATTATTCTATGATGATATCTTCATAATTATATGATATCAAATCTCCTCTATTTTTTTCTTCTCAATATAAATAAATCACCCATGTTATTACAGAAATGGACGGTTTCGTTTAATGCTTCTCTTTATCTTTATAATAAAAAATATCAAGATCATATCCGTATTATTCTATGATCATATCTTATTATTAGAGGATATCAAATATCCTCTATTTATCCAGCTCATTTCTTTTTCTCAATATAAATAAATCACCCATGTTGTTACAGAAAACTCACGGTTTCAATTCAGTGTTTCTCTTTATCTTTATAGTTTAACGGCAACAGTCTATCCTAGGTCCATTGTTGGCACCCTCACACTCCTCCAGGCTAGAAGTCTTGTACATGTTGGAAAGTTGCTTTCACTGTGATCACAACCTTAATTGTGGTCACTCCTAGCCACCTTAGTTGCAACCTCAAGGGTGGTAGCTTAGTCCCACATCAACTAGTTGTAAGGATCAAATAGAGTATACAAGTAGGGTGCAAAATTAACCTTTTATGCAATTATTGTAGAATTTATTAGGCCCAAACCGTCATTCCAATACAATCACACCCTTATATGCTTCAATTGCAGCACTAAATTTCAACTCTAGTTTTAGAACTTTAACTTCTTGACAAAGCGAAGCTAAACATGATTATCAAAAGTTCCTTTCAGATACCCACTTAGACATGATTGGGAAAATTCTGAAATCTAAAGAACGTATATACAAGCCCTGTTCGTTAAATGATCTTAAATAGAAAGAAACACTAATGAGTTTAATTACTTTGAGCTTGAGCAGCAAGATCAAATAACTAATGAGAAGGTGTGAATGTACTTTAGGACAGATAAAGCTTAAGGAAATGATAAATACTTCCTGAATTTTAATAATTAAGTGTTCAAAGCAGAAAGCAAACCTTGACAAAGGCAAAACAGTTCTTCATCTCTGGTAAATCACCTAGATAATAGGAATGAGGACGTCGCCATCCACCGCATGGAATGTTCACCACCTGTTAATACCATTTGTTATCATCAAATCTATAACAGGTGCTAATGGTATGTAGCAACAGACAAGTGAACGTAAATATTAACTAAGTAGAGCAAAGAGAAAAGGTTGTCAAAGTACCTTATTCTCATTCACTAAGTTCCATACTATGAAATCGACTGATGCAAAACCAGCCGCATAGCTGCTTGACAATCTATCACCGGACTTGTTATCCACAGAAACATACTCAATCAAAGACAATTCTTTAACTTGTTTCATTCCCGTAAATTGCAAATTATGCATTTCTTTATCATATTCCAGATAGCATATACAACCATCTGCTCCGGTCTGAACAAGAAAAAAATCAAGAATTGGAATCAAGGTTGACCACAATCATATCTGCCCTTGCATGTTAGAATATTAAGAGTGCTCTCAATATTATAATTGGCAAATGCTTTAAATGTGAATCACCAGTCACTACATTTAAAAGGGTGTAAAGTTGAACATACTGAGCGTATCTCTATCTGATTATAACCAAGCTTAGTTACAGAAACACTGGAGACACTTGAAATCCCATGAACTCCTTTGAAATTATTTACTGGAGCTATCTTCCTTTCTTCTGCATCAGATATGCTCAGGAACAGACTCTTTGGCAGAGGGAACAGAACCATATTACCCCGTACATCTCCACATGCTAGGACCTGAGATTCGATTCAAGATAAATATCCATTTTTAATTTGTAAATTAGTATGCTCAAATCATAATATTTTAAAATTCAAAATGAAAAACTTCCCATGCCTCTGTTCCACATGATTAGTTATCGAATAATCTCAAATTAAGGTCAATTTCCACGAAAAGGAAATTTTGAAATGATATTTTAGTTGCATTAAAAAATCAGATTCTATCAAGTATCTTATAGTCTTCCACAGAATAATTAAGCAACATTGAACACACTGAAATTTAATCTACTCATCTCCAAAAAGAATAAACTGCTAAAATGTAGGATATGGATAGACGGATCTGGATAATTTCATGCTAGCACGTTCATGAATTTGTCATGTTATGAGAGAGACCACAAGCAAAATTATGAAGCCTACACAATGGTGGGTCATACTATAACTATTCTATGCCTTTCTCATAACATGACCAAAAAATCGAGAAGATCCTAATTCAAGGATAGAAGAATACCTCTTCCTCCATGCATGCATCCAAACACATTATCCGCATTCCATAATTTGATACAAACTCTGCTATATGCGATAACTTGTTACTCCTCGTGGAGCTCTGAAGATCAGATTGTGAAGGGTCAGGCAATCTCCACAGTTTCAATGTTCCTCTAGGATCAGCTGTGAAGACATACCTACACAATAGTGTCACCAGAGATTCATAATACTGTATTATATTGAAAAATAAATAAATAAAAGAAAAGTTTAAGAAATGGAATGAGAAACTAGAGAAGGGTGTAATATTTTAGGATCTCCCATTTGATATTACAGTGTGATATATATGATGAGATGAGACTATAAGATTAGTATGCTTGACACAGTACAAACTGTATGATCTTATGACCTGTCAACCAAAGAGGGACATAACTGGAACTACATTAGCAATAAGTGCAATTCTCTTCCCAGAATAAAGTTTCATAATCGTGTGGAGTATATTTTTTCTATAATTACACTCGTTTTAATAACAAGGCCAGAACACTCATCAGCAAAGAGTACCAAAGGATGGATTCACACCTTATCAACCGGTATCGTGTATCTATGCATGATTTAAGAAATACATTACCTACATCCCAGAGATTTGCACCAATAAGTACCCAAGAGCTGTCTCTCCATTTCAGCTGGCCATGTAAAGCACATTCTCACTGTAGGAGTGCAATCATCATTGGCAACTTCAATAATTGTCATATTTCCTTTACCATCTCCAATAGCAATCCAATCCTCAGCACTGCAGTCATGTTCAACAGAGTCCTTGGACAATAAATCCATACAGATAATTGGTGCCACATTGCTGACCTGGACAAGTTGATCCCACTGAGCACCTCCAGTATCGCATAATTTAGCATGGTATAGATAACCATGATTGGTAGCAACATAAAGAGAATCCTGACAGGAAAAGCGCAAACATCGAACATATTCACTCTTGCTACAACAAAAAAGGAGGCAAGGCCAGTCAACATGGAAATCATTATACACAATTATAGACAAACGCACAACAAAGTCAGTTCCAAATTTTGTAAAGTTAGTAGTAGCCCCAAGTGAGTTCATAATATTTTAATAGCCCTACCTGTCCATAAATCCAATATGCTCTGACACATTAGGGATGCAAATAGAAAACAACTCTGTTCTACTAGGGGATCCTTGTACTGCTTCCAAGCCCACGGGCAGAGATGCATGAGGTCGATGTACTTTAATAGCAGAGTCAAACCCAGCAGTTATAAGCAGTGATGAATTTGGGTCATACAAACATCTCCATATACCTCTTCCACTGTATAGAGCAAAGAATGCAAATATTTTGTTATGCCTCTAATTCCTCTTATACTTGAAATTATGAGAATCTTAAAGACGAGACGCTAAGGACATATTTACTGTCTAACAGAGAAAACAACTTAAGTAATACTCAGGTTATGAACCTTGTGAAGCAGTAAAATGCTAGAATTTTAAGATACAAAGCAAACAGAAATTTCTTGTACAATACTGTATACACATCCAATTAATTTTACTTTTAGAAAGGACAGAATTGGCACATCCGAATGTAGGAATATAAAAAATGCAGGCTATGAAATTTCTTGGTTCACTTTTAAAACTCATCTAATATCTATCAAACCAAAATATAACAATTTTCAAAAATAAAGTGAAGCAAGGAAATCAATAACTAACAAGAGATATTTTGTGAGTCAGGTCAGCTCATTTAAGGGTTAATATATGATTAACAACGTTTTATCACAATTTCAAAGGTACTCAAGATAACATACTGTTAGGTCACCAACCCACGAAACACCACAAAAGGAAAACAAAGCAGAAATTCAAAGAAATGTATTTTTATTAGAGTCTGTGAACAGAGAAACACAGCACCCTCCAAAGGAAAACTCTTCCTTTCACACAGGTATACACCTTTCAAATCATAATACTAATCCCCCCGACTACCCCTAAAACCAAACATCCTTACCAGCCAAAAAAACTCACCTACAAACCCGCAACCACGTTACTCTTTATTTTTAAATTTTCTTTTATAATAAACTCTCCCTATTCTCTCATTTTCCTTGTACCTAACAAATACTACCGATGGTTGTTTCTGGCAGATACTCAGTTCACAGAACGTCAAAAGTCCATATAATCTTCTATGCTTGTTTTATTAGGACCACAGTAAATTACAAATATTAGCAATTAATACTCTAACTTGATAATCAAGAATTCATGTTCATAACATAACTTACATGTGCTCCTTAATGACTTGTAGTTGTTTACCGTCCACTCCCCAAATACGACATGTACAATCCTCGCTAACAGTGACAATAAACTGCAGAAATAAAAAGGCCAATATAAATGGAAATCTAAGCAGACACATAAACACGGTATCAGTACAATCTTTATGCCGTCAAGTCAAATACATTAAAAAAATGTTTAGTTTTAGCTTGTAAATTTAATTGAAGACAAGTGTACCATATTATGAGGGATGCTATTATCATTTGTAAAAGATAGTATTAATATTTATGAAACAGTCACTAGAAAATTAAAAATACATTAACAAGTAAAATAGCTTACCAAAATTATTTCAATAAGTGAATTTATCAGTATCAGTAAAAATTATCAGACAGGTGAAAATAATAATTGATTATGTCAAAATAACTCACTTCTTAGTGGCAAAAGGTCACAAATGACAATCATCCACAAACATTAAGCTAGTAGCACATGAACATCTTTAGAAATATTATTATGCATTTTAATTTTTAAGCATTTACCGGTCAGCGATAATTAAAGGAATGGCTTGCAAGAAGACCAAAGTCTATGTCTCTTGCAGAGGATAAGGGAGACAGATAAAAGTAAAAATCGTCTGCATTGACACTAAGATAATCGAGAGGCTTCTACCTCAAAGGTAAATAGGCATTCCATAAATCAAAACAGAATAATGGGTTTATTAGTTAATAGTGATCATTGGAAAGAAAAATTGGGAAAACAGTAATATTGATACAAAGTGGAAAATTTTATGAAATGATACTATATAATAATTCTACCTTTCCGGTTGGAGGTGAAGAAGCAGAATATGATATAATGAATAAAACTATACGAAGTTAAAGATATCAGTAAAGATCTTTTCTTGATAAATTGTTCACATATATGAATGAAAGCGCATGTTTCTTTTTGGTTGTTTTATTTATTAAAAGATACTATTTAACCTAAGAAAATAAAAACTGTGGCTTACATTATCAGAAATAGAGCAGTCCCAAACCCGAGCACTATGTCCAAATAAAACAAGGGCAATGGGATCATGGCAGAATGTATGTTCCTTTTCAATAGAAACAGCCCAGACACGTGCACTGCAATAATAAATAGAGACCAATCACAACAAGTCATTATCTTTAAGAGTGAACATAAATTAGTGATACAGTAGGACCCAAAAACTAGCTCACCTCCGGTCATCAGAAACAGATACCAATTTAGATCCACAAGAGGACCATGCTATTCGGAAAATTGAACCTTCATGTCCAATAAGTTTACATACATGAGTAGCCTCAAACAGTTTATCCTTTAGCTGGCAGCAAACAGAAGATGATATGCTCTGATGATCATGGTTTTCTTGATGACTTGAAGATTTATTGTGTTGATGGGTCAGTTTCCAAACAATAATCTGCCCGAACCAAACTCTTTGAAGTAATTAAAAGAAAATAGAAACACATCAACAAATTAAACATCAGGCCATAACAAACTTAGGGAACCTTTGAAAAGGATAATGATAGTATTTTAAGTACAATACTAATATGGAGAAAACCAAAGTAAATAGATACAGTGCAGAAGAAAGATCCTTCATGTGTGCTTCAATAAAAATAATTAATGTAATCATGTAGTCTTATATTATGCTCATATTACTGCAGTTATGTTATATACTTATTATCCTTCAAGATGATAATTGGGATTGTCTTGAACTATTTTGAGTGTTTTTTGCACATGAGGTCTTTAGTTCAAGCAGGATTGCATTGATAGTACAAAGATTCTACTTAATTAGTATTACGAAGGCTTTTCCAGCAACCAGCCTTCTGGATCTGCAGATGCTGAATTTAGAGTAACAAATATTAAAGCAAATGGAAGATAATTAGCCCATTTATTAGGCATCAGGAACCAATTTCAAGCCAAATAGTAGTAATAATGCTCCCTGGATGAGGACAAGAAGGGAATTTATCACTTCTTACCACATACCTAATCTTTCCATGTCGGACTGGAACATGCTATTCAGCATTTTATACGAGACTAAACAAAAAAAGGAAAAATGTATCTTTCTATGGGTATATGATTGTCTTAAAATGATCTGTGAATTCAGTTTCTTTCTACCATCATTAAGGATAGGAAGCATTTACATCATTTAGAATGCAAAACAAAGGACAAATGAATGAATTCCATTGGTGAATTGGCATGAAATACATATGCCAAATGCTTCTCTACTGTTTTTGCACCAAAATGGTGCAATTTTAATTTGAAATTTGATAACTTTTTCTTTTATTTATTGAAATGGGTAAGTCATGCCACAGGGACACGACTTCAAGTAAAGAAATCATATATCACCTGCACAACCTGAGTACAGACTGTCAACTAGCTTAAAATCGTGTCATGGCTGCACGACTTGCAAGGGTCTTTTTTCCTCTCTTCCCACACTTTGTGTGTGTGATGAAAAACAGAAAGCTTTATGAGCAGTTTTGTTGTGTTGTGTGGAATATGTACGGACACAAAAAGAGAGGAAACAAAAGGCGTGCTAGGGTTCAGAGCCAAAGTTTTTGTTGCAGTGGGGGTACAGGAAGCAACTGAGACGTGTGAAGCTAAACGATGGAATCAGAATGCGCCACACCACCACCATCGCAGGGAGGGAGAATGTGAGAGTGGTTTACCAAATTCGGGTTCTCGTATATGGTTGTTCTCAAATCTTTGGCCACGACTGTTGTTGCAATTTCTGCAACTAAGGAAGGCTCCGATGTGGTGATGTCGACTAGGATGTGTTCAGGGGAGAGGGAAGGCAGAGGTTGGGTGGAGGAGGACGGAGCGAACAATAAAGGGACGTGACACGATTTTAGATTACAAATTTTTGAACGAAAGTCGGGCAGCCATGGCATAATTTTAATTGAAGTCATGTGAGTGTTATTCACTCGTGTCCCCAAAACATAACTTATCCATTTAAGTAAATAAAAAGAAAGTTATCCATTCTCTTAATTTCAAAACAAAATTGCACCATTGTCGTGCAAAAACCCTAGATAGGAAAGAAACAATAATATACTTGCCCATTTTCAAAATCAATTGTAAAAATTAATCATCAGCAGATCTCTCACCTCGTTAAATATTGTACCAGAAGCTATTCGGAGAACATCAAGATTGTGACCCCATAATCGCATTGAGTACAAAAGGCACCGTACTATTATCCAACGACAAACATAACCTCGTTACAAAAACTATAAAAAAAAAAAATCCATATGGTGAAGTTGAAACTAACCTGGAGATTGAACCTTAAGAACCGCAACGGAGTTAGAAATATCCCAAACACGAACTGAATTATCACTACATCCTACAGCAAGAAAATGACCCTACACATTGAAATGAGGTAAGCATCTCTACTACCACGTAAAAAACGAACACAAGTAAGAAGAACAAGCATTCATCATTTCAAAATCAAATTTGTTAAGCACTTATTCTCACTGACCTCGAGGAAGCAAGCATCCAAAACCCAGTGACCAAACTTCGGCAACAAATGAACTAGCGTCAACTCTGCGCTCCCCGAAACTCCGTCAAATTCAAAGCTAAACAGCTTCACTCTCGTTTCACCAAACACAGCAATCATGGTCCCGCCAGGGAAACTAGAAGCAATTCCGTGGACGCGAACTCCTTCAAATACGGAGAAGGACCTTATTCTCTTACTCAGTTCCAAATCATAGACCGCAATTTCAGAACCCAAACCTGAAGGAAGCGTCCACTAGGTTAAAACAAACGAAGGTTAAAGAATGTGCAATTGAATGCGGGGAGAGTAAAACGGTACCTGCGAGCAGAAAAGGAAGATGGAGATTTGGAAGGTGGAGAAAACACAGAGCTGAAATGTCTCCGAGGTAGGGACCACGGTGCATGCTCCATTCCGTTAAGCCTTGGTCTCTCACCGCCATTTCTCCGTCCGCCGAATCCATTTAGCTCCTTCAACGATGCGGTGGCGAAGTAGGGTTTAAGCATGAACATTGAACTGAAGAATTTATAAGCTTGCTTCGCGCTCCTTCTTTTAGTCAAATTAATTTGTCAATTCGGAGTTTTTTAAAAAGCTTGTGTAATTGTTCAATTCATAATTTTTTTTTCAAAGTTAAATTTTACCCAAGTACGGAAATTATTTGACATTTTCAAGTAATTTATATATTTATTATTTAGTTAAATTTTCAATTATTTAAGCAACTTCAGATGAATCCATTTATTTTTATTGAACAGTATAGGGATCTTAATTAAGTATAGTTAATGAATTTAGAGAAATAGTTAAGATTTTTGTATGTATAAGGAATCATTTTTCAAAGGGTTAAACAGTCCAAAGATTAACAAGTTAATTAACAAATTTATTTTCATTTTCTCAACATTTCTTTTATTTGATCGTATTTTAATGATTTTTTGTCTGATTTGTGCGATATTAGTCTCCGAAGTTTTTTAGGCCATTATATTTTCTACGAAAAAAAAAGACTAAAAACAATTGTAAACTAATATCACACAATTCAGCCTATTAAGTCGCTTATATTTGTAAATGTTTAAATGTCATTTTGGTTTCTTATCAAACTCATTTTTCCAATTTTTTCTATTTGGAAAAAGGAAAAAAACAGTTTGAAATGAGTCAGTGAACAGAATGAAACAGATCTAAAAAATTTGATCGAGATTTTGAATGGAGGACATCTGCATATAAAGAAGTTTTTCGTACTAGTTTTTTTGTCAGAATCTGACAGTGTAGCAAATAAAGAAAATTCTAAATCCATGTTTTAATTAAATGGATCAGACCATGGTTATGGTGTTGCAGCTGAGTGTTGTTTCTAGAGGTGCATCAAGAACTTGGTCATGTGGCCTTATTAGGAATTTAACCTTCAAAGCAAAACAACACTTACACATGTATCATAGCTATTAGCATGGAACTGGCAAATCTGACACTCATCTTAATTTGAAAACATTAAACGAGCGACTGTTCATAATTGGAAAAATAACCTTTTTCATACATTTTTATAATTTAAAAAATTAAAAATTCAATTTCAAGGTGGTAAAAAATAACTTAAAAAATAAAATTATAACTTCTTCTGTAAAACTAATGTATACTCGTGGTTCCAAAATATTTTTATTAACATCATTTTTTGCAAAATAGATTAATTTAACATTAATTTAAAATCAATTCCACCTAGTGTAAATCAAAACTCCTCTTGTTTTTATTACAGAATCCTTTTAACACTCGGGATATCCCAAAACACCCGACATGGATTATAATGAACTGACCGCAGAAGGAAATATAATTGCAGAGACTGCAAATCGCGATGTAAGGAACAGTGCCATTTTCGTACAACGCAACACTTGGCACCATATTTCATATGAACACTTGTCTTTAACAAAATCATATACCCCAAACCAAAAAATGTGCCCAGTCAAGCATCGGCGTTTGGCCATCAAAATCGAAATTTAAATATCCCCTAAGCTAAAACCAAATTCATGCTTATATTGCAGTTAAACCATGGCAAACGCCAGCCGGTTCAACTGCGTTTGATACTTCACGTTTCAAAAATGACGGTGAAGCAATATTATGGAAAAAGTTTATGACCTCCCCCATTTCTCCAAACACCACGCACAGGTGGCCCTCCTCCAGATTCATCCTTGTTAACTTCTGAGCCGTCTGTTCTTCCAGGATCTGATTGATCAAGAAGGGCCGAAGAAGGACCATCACCAAGTCGCACTCTAAGGAACTTTGAACCTTTCTTGCCTTTCTTGTTCCCACCACCACCATTCTCTCTACTTTGAGTAGATAAGCTGCCATTTGATGTCTCAGTCTTCCCACTAAGCTTCACCGCAGGTTGACTTCCAGAATTTGTATCAATCTGCTGCTCGATTTTTAATTTGCCCCTGTCACTTCGGTAATCACCCCTTGATAGCACCTCCACCTTCTCTTCCGAAGATTTATAATTTGCCTGTAGCTGATGTACGGTGTTTAAAAAGTTATCTGCTAATTTCTCTGTGGAGTTACTCCCCCTACTATCTATAGACTTACCTTTACCTTTCTTGTTTACATTACTGTCTTTGCGATGGGTGCTGGAACTGCTTCGAACCAAGTTATTTTCCAGTAAAGCATCTCTTTGCAAACTAGCGCTGTAAGCCTCAACAAGCTCTGTCTGCTTCTGAGTATCCGGGCATAGTCTTGCCAACTCAAGCACAAGATGAGACAAGCCAAACTGCTGCACATAGTCCAGATACGTGCCTGTATCTATTGTGCCTTGGCGATATTGGGCAGATATGTCCTTAAACATACTGTATCTTTCTTCGTCAAAATCAAGAGCACCACGAATCTTTTCAACCAGAGACTTGTTAGCAGACTGAACATTTTCCAAATTCAATGAAGACTGACTGCTAGCAGGTAACTTGCTAGCTACTGCAGCTGAAACAGGAGGAAAATCAGATATTGAAGCTTCGACAGAGTTGTTCTCCATGAGATTTGGGGCAGATGCAGAGTGAACAATTCTAACATTGTCACGTGTGTCCCTCGATGAACCACCAGGTAATTGTCCATGAGCAGTTCTTTGTGTAGACTGGATAGAACCGGCATAAGTTGATGGTGAAAGTCCACTGTTAATCACTGTCTTCTTTGTCTGCCCTGAATTACGAGAAAGACCCAGAACATTATTTGACGACGGTCTAAATTGTGAAGAATTACTTGATGGTTGTACAAGTCCACGACCTGCTGCTGGCCAGGCATTACCAGAATTAATAACGGTTACAGTTCTATTGTTATGACGACGCAGACGTGCAGCCATGGAGTTACTAGATGAGCCTTCCAATTCATGTTTGGATCCTTGCTGGCCATTGTTGGAAGTTATGGGTAGTGGTGGAAAGGAAGAATCCTCCAGAGGTCCACTCCTTGAGCTATGCCCCAAGGCTTGAAGGTATCTTGAAGATGCTTCAGAGCCAGCTGCAGCTAATGATTCAAATGGCTGAATGAGAGAATCAATATCGCCATTCCTATCATCAACAGCAACTCGCCCACTACCTGATGCCGAATGATCACGAAACGTTTGCTCTGCATTAGCTGTTTCTAGACTAGCTTCAATGGCCATGGAAAGTTGATTTTCAGTAAAATCACGGCGAAATGATCGATTTCTTCCACGGCGTTGCTCATGTTCATTACCGTGTCTGTATCGAAAACTAGTTGGAATCTGTAAGGGAGGAATGTAGCTACAGTTACTTCCATAGGGAGTGCGAAGAATCTAGGAAATAATTAGTTATGGGAAAAACAACAGACATGAGAAGTGAGTTCAAAAAAATGATTGTCACTATATACATACCTGAAGAGCAGCATTACGCTTAGATCGTGACATCCGTCCTCCATGTTCAATAGCATTATGTCTCTAATCCATAATGAAGAAAAAGGAATTTCAACACCGAGAGAATAAACCCCCACAATAACACAAACACATCTAATAATTTTATAGTAAAAGACAAAAATAACAAGGCCCACAGGCCTGTATGCAGCTGCATAAACAGCGAACAGGCACATTTTAAACAAATCATTAAAATGAGATCCATGTGCTATATAAATAATCAGTCACCTTCATCTCTGCTTCAGATTGAAAAACAATAAATTTCTTAGCAAGACAAGCCTCATCTTCACATAAGAAGTGTTCTTGACGGAAGTGAATCTGCACAAGACAAATGTCAATACAAATACTTCAAGTTCAAATAACAGCAAAGATTTTTTGAACCCATTTAGTTAATAAGAGACTAAAAAGAGCCTAATGCATATATCTTGCCTCGAGATCATCATAATTCTTATAGTACTCATACTGCCCTGGATGCTGCCTGCATTAAGAAGTACAAATATTACAAATCTTATATTTATGACAGGTCTATTGCACATGGGATTAGCTTAGTTGTTACCTTTGGCATATATGACAAGTATAGTGTTCTGTAGACATATGCATGTATAATTCATTGTCTCCATAAAATGGAGTTCTGCAGAATTCACACATTGGATGCCCCATGAAACCACCTCTCTCACTCTCACTTCCATCCACCTCAGAATCACCAGTGCTTATGTGTTGATTCAACTGTGTTCTGGTATATAGCTTTTGCTCACATATAAAAACCTATGTCATAGAAATGGTTACAAGTCTCACAGTCAATAGAAAAGATTACAAATCATGTTGTCCAAGAAATTCTTAACAGACACATCATGAAATTTCACCTTCCTCCCCTCCAAACACAAACCACACATATGCAACTTGTGACGGTGGAATAAATGACCCTTCAACTGCCCTATATTCCTAAACTTAGCTCGTCGCCTTGAAGCAGCATCCTGTGGTTGCTCCTCCATCTTGTCACATACACTGCACGAAAGTCTACACATAGCCTTGATCATCTTGTAATGATCCACATCGTCAAAAAATGCATTTGTATCCTCATGGTACCAATATGATCCAATCTTGCCCTCCCTTACCTCCGAAGGAAGGGCAGCAAAGTCATTAATCATCTTCGTATAATCTCCAAGAGCCTGGCAGTACGCAGCAATATTGAATATCAACAACATCAAAAGATAGCACCCATTACAATAACGTATAATTAACAGAACAAACGCTGATATCAATATTGACAGAATTAAAGGCTACAATTCCGAAAAAAATCACAGCTTGCAAACCATGTTAACCAAGTCATCAATTGTTAAGTCCAGTGGTTTAGAAGCAACATCAAGTAAAAATCTTCAGACACAAACATGCTATTTTGGGTGAATTACAAACTTCCATTAGATCAATAGTAAAGTTCCACAAAACAAGCGAGCCACGTTTAAATCTGCATACAGGAATGCAGGAAAGAATAAGCCGCGCAAAAACCATTGACAGTGATCTCAGTAGTCAAAATTTCGCAATAAGCCTCAAATTAGGGATAAAATAATATACGCTCCAATAACTCGGAACAACTTCAAACTACAGCTAAGAGATAACAACGATTCCTCTAATTGTGCATGTCATAATCGAACACAACAGTAAGTATCAACGCGAAAAAGTAAAGATTTTAACTCAATCAATCACAGAACTCAAAGACTCCTCAACAAGGGCAATGGATGTAAAACAATTCCACAAAACCGACACTCAACAAGATAAAAACGACACAAATTAAGTAGGGAGAAAAAAGAGAGTCGGGCATTGGGCACAACCTTGGTGACAAATACGAGGTTGCATTCGGTCTTGCAGATGCAGCAACGGCGATCGTCGCATATGAAACGGAGGCGAGCGACGCACGTGGAGCACACCTCCCGGTGCAAACAGGGTCCGTAGGCGACCCATTCCAAAGGCTCTGCGCAAACAGCACAACAGTCATCCATCTCTTCTCCTCGCCTCTTGATTGTCGATTACTGAGGTCTGAAATCACAAGCCCTAATTCCAGTGCCGGATCAGACAGGAAATTAGGTTATTGCGACAAGAAAAGAACGAGAGAGAAAGGAATGGATTGGAATTGGGGTTCTAGGGTTTGAGAAGGATTGGGGTTGTGGATCTTAAATTAATGATTTAAATATTGGAGTGATGATTTGGGAAATCCTTGGGTCGGAAGGAAAATTTTTGACCGGAAGACAGAAGGTTCGGAGAAGGTTGTGTTGTGAAACATAAATTTACATGAAGAGGTGAGGGCTTTGAATGACTATAGAAGGGTTAAGGACCATAGCCACCTGCCACCGCCCTCCATCAAACAAAATCCCCAACCTTGCCCTTTCATCTTTTTTTTTTTTCTAAAAAAAAAGAAAATTATAAGGTTTGTTATGATCTCATAAAATTCCATTACCTACTTGGTATATAAACTGCCCACAAATGGTTTGTATTGGTTTAAATAATTTATAAATTATAATTATTTATTTTATAAAATTAATAATATTAAATAAATTTATCTAATACTCACGATCTCCTGATAAGTATTAAATTAGGTATAATAAAAAAAGTTATAAATAATATACTAATTAAAATATTTTGTTTCTAAATAACATAATATTTCTAAAATAGCATGAAAATAATAAAACTATTTTTTAAAAACAGATCCATATTAAATACGTTACTCATTCCTATAATATCTTTATTTTATAATCTAGGTTTGTATATTTTTTCTTGTTTTCCCTTTTTTTTCCTCAATAGGATACTTATTATTTTAGTCTCTATTATTAATGTTTCATTATTAAGTGACAAATGACATAGAAAATATCAAGTCAATGACAGTTTAATGTGCTGTGATAATGTGATTTTATATCTCTCACGTCATCCCTTAACCACAAGAACAAACAAACAAATATTATATTAAATACAACAGATATATTGAAGACTAAAATGATATATTATGACTTATATAATATCTTAAAAAAAATATAGTTTCAAAATAAAAACTAATTTATAATTTAACTTTATATATAAGATTGACAAAACTTCATATTATTCTATTTTTATTTTTATAATAATAACCACTAATTCTATTAACTCTATGTAAAGAAAAATATCATGTTTTATTTTTTTAAAACTATCAACCCTTTCTCTATAAAGTTGTTTCTTCTTCTTTTATTTATTTATTTTTTTAAAAATTTGTCTTTCTTCCTTTATATGATTAGACTTAGGATGTGCATTATAACTCTATTAATCATTAGAATCATAAATGAAAATGACCAGGTAATAAGAGGTAATAAGAGACATGTAAAAAATAATCGGTCAGATCAGATAATATGAATTAAGTTTATATGTGTGGGCTATGGTGTGAAAAGAACCGATTATGTTAAACTAAATCATATGGATTGAAATGTTGTGTTATTGTGAAAAAAAAAACAATTAGATTATATCATATGAATTGATAGGTTAACACGACTGTACTACGATACGATATGAAAAAAATTATATTTCACATGAGCAGAGGATTTGACAGGTAGTATGACCAGTGAGTAGAGGATTTGGCAGGTGGTGTGATCATTCCATAAGCTGACAAAGAATAATTTTATTTTGTTTTATATTTTAATTGTATGAAGATATTTTTGTTAAATCTTATATGAGAAAGTGTATTTTGAAATATATAATATATATGAGTATTTATATTTAGATCTATTATATAATTTTTATGCAATAAAATTCATATTATATAAAAAATATGAGATATTACAACTTATATTATATTTAAGCATTTTATTTTAAGACTAACAAAAAATAAGATTAAAGAAATTATATAAGTGAATTAAGTAGAGTCTAAAAAGTACACCATCTTTAAAATAAATTCATATTTTAGCGGTCAATTGTTAGAATAACAAAATAAGAAGGTTAAAAAAAAATACATTATTTTTAGAATAATTTTATCCATTTTTAATACTTTGGATACAAATAAATTAAAAGATAAAGTAGTTGATAAAGGTGATTGTGTTTTTGGAGTAACAAATCACTTGCTATCACCAATGTTAGTAAATATCTTCTCTTAACATTATTCTCAACAACATTATAAACATTATATGTATCCTATTAAGGTGTAAGTGTATTTAATTGTACAAGACTTTATATTTATATTTACAATAGCTTAACAAATTGTTCTGCATTGTATCACATTTTTTTTCTGGTTATTTAATGGGGTTGAAAATTTGTTTAATTAGTAATTAAATTAGAGTCTGTCATTGTAAGAATTTGTTTTCCTGATCTAAGCTTAGATTGTGATGAACTTTTTTTTGTCAATAGTTGCTTCGGTAACATGGCTCCCAATGCAATATTTGTTGGAGTCTACATGATTGTATTATAAAATGATTAAATGAACACTATTCCAAAATGAAATGTAAAAAGTGGACAAGAGGTGACTTATATGGCCGTTTTGCAAAAAATCTGACAAGAACGTGTTAAAGAATAATCAAAATCAACCTAAATTGCACATTCAAGGATGAGTTTGAGATGTACATAATGAAAAGTCTAAAGTTATTAATGAATTTGAGATATGTATATTTGTATCCCTTAATTAGGAAGAGTATTTATACAATTATTAATTTATCGCGGTGAAGACATGCTAGAAAATTTGAAACCAAATATTCATTTCCATTAGCCATTGAAGCTTACCTGACTTGAAAAATAAAGAGTTAAAAGTGTAAAATTGCAAAAATAAAATAGGACATAATGTGAAAAGAGCATACGCCAACTTGATTTTATCAAGAATAAGTATAAGGATTCACCTATAGGAAAAATTATCTAAGATAAGAACTTAAAACTAAGAACATAATACTCTAAAAAACACTAAAGTTTTCACAAAATTATAATCCTCATTCAAATTCGAGTGTGGTAAGTACATGGAAGAGAACCATTGATTTACAGGTGTTGAAGGATTCAGTAATGGTCCGAAAAAAGTGTTAAGAAGCATGGAAATTTTTGCCTATTATGAGTTAATAGAATTTTAATCTAAGTTTCAAATTGTTTTAATATCTAAAATAAAATCATGAATAAGATTTGTAGATTTATCCTTGGTTTTCATCAGGAAAATTAACAATAGAGCCATCTACATGTCAACACGTAATTTAAAAAAATTGTTAGAAAAAATGATTTTCTTAGTCTTGAAGGATGAGAAACATCACATAAATTATGCATAATATCTAAAATATGATTTAAAAGTATTATTGTTTGAATAAAAATAATCGTTTTGGAAGAAGAATTATTCTAATAATATTTTAAACACAATGACAAGATAAAAATAAATTGATTATGGTTCTTGTGTGTGAACCATGCTTATATATCAGCAACAAACAAACATGTCCTTCCTAGTTTTTACAGAACTTCCATAGGCAACCGAACTAGTATGACCTTAAAAATGCTCGAGGGAACAATCTGGGGAGAATGGTATTTTTCCCTCGGACTATCAGGTAATACACACCATAGCAAGGGACATGAATTACTGCCAGGCACAAATACCTGCATGTACATAGATTAATCAGCGAAACCATTTTAATGCAAAAGAAAGAGAAATTAGAACATGATTCAAATGATCTTCACTAATTATGCATCACATTGAGACTTAAAATTGTAGATCATGGAATAATTTATCTTTGACAAAGTGAATAAGGCAAAACAAAACTTGAGCAATTTTTGTATGACCCACCAGATAGGAGCCCATTTGTTATTAAGCTCGAGAAAGGGATATGGCCACCTGTTAGGGAACCAAAACACATGCTTACAACTATGTGAAAGAAAGCTTGTGCTGACAATGGTAACGAGATATTATAGTTATGGTACCATTTAACACCAAAGGCGTGGATGACCCATTGAAAAATGACGTAGCCACAGCTCCAGAGAACGAAATAGGAGACTCTAAACCAAGGAAATGGCTGCCAATGAATGCACCAACATCACAACAGTGAGATGGATAAGCACTTCATGCCTTTAAACCAGTCCTAAACTAAATTAGGAGAAAACTTGGATGCATTTTCTTCAAGTACTTTTGGCATTGTCATCCAGAGTTTCACCTTAGTTAAAGATTAGTGTAAACTCTAATTCTGACTGGAAAACAATACAAAAGTAGTTATCTAAATTTTGTCATTAAATTTATTCAAGGGTGAATGACACTTACGAGATTATTAAGAGCTGTATCCAGAAGGAGGAAAAATGCATTCAATGTATGCATACATCCCATCAACTGTCAAGTTCAGGCCAATAAAAACCAGTTAGAGTTCTTTCTAACACAGATCAATTATTATAGAATCAGTAGTATAGACAGAATTATCAAGGATTTTAATGACAATAATGTACACTGTGGGAGTGAAATCAGCAATGGGTGGATGAAATCATAATGTGACATATTTATGCAATCAAACTAGAGTATGAGGAGGAAGTTGTAAATACTCTTTAGTCATAGGTAATTATAGTGGTTGTATGCAGAAACATTGAATGAAAGGAAGAATATGCACTAATGTATAGAGGCGTTAGTCTCACCGGGCTTATTCTTAAATGAGAAATTGGTAAGAAGGGAACTATAACACCCCAAAATAGAATGTCGGTTAAGACGGCAGCCCCTGCACATGTCTGTTAAATGCAGCATATCAATTCAACATGAATATTGTCAACAAATTAGAAAAAAAAAGGAATAGGAAAAGGACAGAAACAAATCTATGGACTAGGTTCTGTGAAAGGTTATAAGCTGTAAAAGCTTGGCCTAGCGGCTTATGTTTCCCTGTGGCTTAAAACTATGGTCTCACATTTGTACTTCAAACTTGACTTAAAACTTCCCTGTGGCTTCAAATCAACTAGTTGAAAGCTGTTACTGACAGAAACCATGACCAGGGGGGTCCCTGTAGCATATCAGTTAAACGATACTAGAACGGCACATAGTGACATTTTTCATTGTAATTTTCCACTGGTAACATTGAATTTGATGTGTTTGACCGACCTGATATATAGTTTGCATAAGGTAACCCCAAAACCCTGCTCTATGTCGAAACTCCTCTTCAAGATATCGGCTTTCCAACTTGATGGAACCCTTGGCTTCTTTCTCTTGGTAAACGTTTAAGTTTGTAGACATTGTCTCTTCCACATCCCTGCTCATAAACTCATCCTTTGCAACATTGTGAATGAGAGGTTTATTAAGGAACCTCCAGCATCCATATACAGATACAATGGTTCCCAACTGCATTCAAAGTTCCAAACAAGTAATAAATGCAAAGTAATCATGCAATTCCTTAGGTGTTTTTGGTGTTCATCTCTAATCAGAATGAAAATTTTACCTCTACAACCTATGCTGAACATTAGTGTAAACCTTTATTACGTCAATTAATAAAGTGGAACTCTAATTCTGATCAAAGAACAAAACAAAAAGTATACTTACGATGATGAATTTAAAACAGATGGAATTGTCTTACCACAAAATATACAATAACCAGTGCAAAAGTCCACCTGTAAATAAATGCTATAGATTAAATGGTCTTCATAATATAAGAACCTACAAAAGCACTACAACTGGCATATTATTCAATTCCTTCCAGAGTTTTCTAGTCAGAGGAAGTGTTGGGCAAACAATAGAAAGAAAGAGAAGTGAAAGAACATAACATCTTAATGGGCATGGAAACAAGGTCTACCCTAACCATCTCTAGAATTGTATTGCATAAAAAAAATAGGGTAAGTGTCGGAAAAAAAAGGATAGCAAAGATAGGAAGAGAAAACATACTCAGTGTAGTAAACAAATATTCTTGCGTCGTACAGTAGAACATCCCAGAGCAAGAAAAGAAGCATGATCACAAAGGAAACGAAACGGGTACAAAGGAGGCAAAAGGGGTGCAGTCCTTGCCAGCAACTTGTCCACAACTGTGAGGTGCTGACGTGATCACTGGGCAGAACATCCACGACCACTTCATCGTCAGGTCGAGACAACAGAAGGCTCTCATTGGTGGTCTCGAAGTCCCTTCGGGAAGCGCCTTCCTTCATTCCCAGCACCAATAACGCTCCCAAAAAGGCCACCCCAACTATGCCAAAACACACGAAATCATACCACGCTGTCTCCAATGCCATGATGATTGTTGTTGTTTCTAGTTTGTTAGTTAATTAACCGCCAAGCATGCACCTTTTCTGCGCAAGGTAGAGGAACAAAGGCTTTGGAACTTGCCACATTAAGCTACAAGTACACACAACTCTTCGGGTGGCTCTGAATTTTCATATGGGACTGGTAGCTTAACTTTGAATGTCAGGTTTGGGATCTTTGGGACAGAACTTTGACAAAAGGATAACCGTTCGGAGACAGTTGGTGTGGAATTCCAACTGTGGGTATTGGAATTTGAATGAGGCTTATCGGTTTAATTGGGCTTAAGCATGTGGTCGGGGAATTTATTTTGGGCTTATTATTATATTGTAATTTTGATTTTGAATTCCTTTTGGTTTGGTTACAGTGTCAATTAAACCGATAAGCCCGTTCTGTATTTGGTTTTGTGCAGCAGAGGAAGAAGTGCTTATTGGAGTAGGATTTTTAGACAGACTAGAAAGGAAGTACTGTAAGGAATATTATGAATATTTTTAGTAGATTTAAATATTAGTAAAAAAGTTTAAATATAAATAATTTTTAATTAAACTAATCTATTTAATTGCTTAGTAGATTTAAATATTAGTGAAAAAGTTTAATGAAAATGACTTTATTAAAGGATGACAGATTCTAAGGATTGTATTTTAAAAGGAGTAAGGGTGATAATGTTATCAGATATTATTAAAGCTTCTTACATTTTTAATTCGGATTCTTCCTTCTTTAATCTTTGGTATGAGATTAAACATTTTGATGATATTATTTTGGAAAATACTTTTTAGATTATTGGTGAGAGAGATAGAATAAATTTTTGAAATGATTTTCAGTGTTATTTCAAATATATTTTTCATTTGGTGTTTGGTGGGTCTGACTCCTCAAAAAAGAATTACTCTTATATTTAATGTGGTTAAGGATTGGTTCCTCTTGGAGTTTGTTTCAAAATCTGCTACATCATACTCAACTTTAGACTTTGCACAATTTGACTATTACTAATTTTTTAGATAGCCCGAAATTCTTATTTAGAAGTTAGTCAAACATTTATTTTCACCAATCCTACTTGTGATTATGGTAAGATCATTTGGTCTAATTCTATTTCCCCTGCTAATACTACTTTTTTTGTTTTGGAAGTTTTTGCACAAACATTTGTCTACTAACTGGATGCACAAAAAAAGATGTTTTCTCTTTGTTTTATGTGTTATCTATCTAGGTTGCAAGTTGAAGATATTGATCATCTATTGTTTAATTGTTCTGTTGTTTTCTTTATATGGACTTCTAAATATTTTTCTTAATATTATTGACTTATCTTCTGCTGACTTTATTACTTTTATTAAAGCTCCTTGTAGTCCTCTTATTCAATTAAGCTTTCAGCCATTACCTTTTCCTTATAAATGATATGAAGGATGAGAAATTTTACAAAATTTCAACAGACTATTAGCATAGATATTGCTTTACATGTTATTAAAAATTATATCAGAACAGATGATAACACTTATAGGAAGCATAAGTACCAAATTTTAGATTTTTCTATTTTAAAACAATTTGGAATTAACTTTAGAATTGGAAAGGTCCTATATCCTATGCAAGTTTTTTGGTGTTTCTTGAATTTGATTATATTAAAGTCAACACTGATGGAGCTGTTAGAGAAGCTCTTGATTTTACAGTTTGTAGAGGTTTTATTGACTGTCCTAGAGAATATGAGAATAGTTTTTCTATTTTATTGGGTATTCAATGCTCTTTATGCTGAAGTCATGGATGTTATTTTAGGTATTAAATATCCTCAATTGAAGGATTTTAAACAGTTTTGGTTGGAATGTGAATCTTCTTTGCTTTGTTAAGTTTTTGGTTTGTGAATATTTATAGGAACAATAGATTTTATAGTGACTCATGTCTTTGGGAAGGATAATAACTATGCTGATAGATTGACTGATTTAGATGTGAAACTTATTATGAAAAAAGTCCAGCCTACAAAAAAAGTTCAGCCTACAAATTTTATAATAAGTTTCAACTCCTTTTTATTTTATTTGTAGGAAGTTTGTTCTTTTTCACATGGATTTGGTATGTTCTCTCATACTTTATTTATTTAATAATATTATGATATAATAACATATTATTAGTAGGTTTTGAGGTGTCATTCTACGTAAAATATCAAAATACATATTATAAAAGTTTTTTGTATAAAAAATTAGATGTATAACATAGGTTTTTATATGTATAAAAAAAAAAGAATAGACGTGGTATATATATAGACCGCATATGTGTAACTGTGTGAATATTTTGTAAAGACAGGTCAACTAGCCAATCTAAGAAATACCACGGGGAGGCTTCAAAGAATACCCTTTTTTCTGATTTTCAATCGGTTGACTTCAATAATATTCCTCAGCTAGCTGTTATATTCTCTTTATGTATGGATTAGGAGGCTTTACTTTCTAGCTAGCTAATCACAGTGCATGCAAATGTTATTCATCTCAATCATTAATATGGTTTCTCAATAAATATATTTCACCACTTCTTCAATTATGTGCGTGTTTTCTGCTAACAATGCATTTGGATGCATTAGATTTTGTGATTTTGGAGAAGCTTTAGCTAGTGTCTGGTGTGAGAGAAAATGTGTTACGTTTATGGTTTATTAAAAGTTCACGTGTTTCTTCCTGCGGTTGTGGGGTTGACGAAAGACAAACTGATTAATTGGATTATACACAAAGTCTCTCCCTCCCTTCAGCTTCAATCGTATAATATAATTTTCATCATGTGCTTTTGACGCCAGCCATTCAACTACTTCTGAAATTATAATTATAAGCTAAATTTGAAACCACCTTATAATCGGGAAACTGTGCAAAGCCTAAATAAACGGAACAAAGAGAGTGGTCAAACGTGATACAAATACATGTGTGTTTGTCTTTCCTGTAATTAGTTGCCAATGGTTTTGCACTGTATAATTGAAAAAAAAAAAAGTAAAAGAAAAAAAGGCTTGGTGAATTGAACAATGTGAGTTGGTCCCGAGAAAATGAAATCCTTGAAATTGTAAACATCTATGGTGGAATGAAACCAGTAGATTAGCCCTTAGTGGCCGACAATTCCGCCGCATCTCACAGAACAAAGGGGTAGAAAAGAATGAATTTTCATTACATTTACAGTTACGGTGCAATTCAAGATCACGCTGTTAGATGAATTTACTTTATGTAATGGATTAAATTAGTTAATTTCCAAGAAAAAACTTGCTTTATCTTTAGAAATTGATTATTGTCATTTTTCTACTATTGTTATGTTGGCTTTAAACCTCTCTACAGGGATGTTGGTGCAAGTTGAATCAAGCATTATTTGAAATGGAAAAATATAATTGAAAAGCATCACTGCCTCTGGTTCCAGGGTTGCAGTTCTTTAGTTTATTAGAAGACAAAAAAGTCAGCAAATTAACTATCCTTGACTTGTATATGACACAGTATGCAACATTAGAAACACAAAGAAAATTTGAGAAACACAAATAAGTATGGTGGGACAGCAAAAAAGAGGGAGTGAAACAGTTAAGGTTAAGAATCTAAACCGAAGATAAGGAAAAGTACATAGAAAGCAAACAGGCTTTTTGAGTCAAAAGCAGACAAGGTTGATGAATTTATGGTTTAAAAAACATACAAACAAAGGAGAGAGACACTGCAGAATTGAATAAAAGTCCCGGTAACAACGTAATTTGACGCACCGCATGACATCATCTTCTCAACTTGAGGGATAAGGCAACACAAAACTCACTTTTTGTTGGGTCTACACGTCAACCGGTGTGAAAGAATAACTTCTATTAACCACAGAGAAGCCACCATCCACCACCAAGTTGTGACCACTTATGTAAACTGCTTCATCGGAAGCAAGAAACAAAGCTGCTTCTGCTATGTGCTTAGCCTTCAGCACCACACCCTTGAGGTTAGCTTGTGAGCAGCTATTAGCTTCAACTTGCTCAGGTTCAAAGTTGAAAGCCCTACATGCAAGAGGTGTGGCCACTCCAAAAGGGGATATGCTGTTAACCCTTATTCCATATGCTCCGAGTTCACTACAAGCTGATTTCACCAACCCCGTAAGGGCATGTTTGGATGTGGTGTAACCATGAGGGCCTGTTCCACCAACTGTGGCAGCCACACTGGTGGTGCATATGATGGATCCTCGGATTCTTTTGGCTACCATGGCACGTGCTGAGTGCTTGATTGTGGCGGCTACACCGCGAACGTTTGTGGCCATGGTGTTGTCAAACTCATTCAGATCAAGGTCAAGGATCCCAGATAGAGAACCTATGATTCCTGCGTTGCTGAACAAAATATCTATTCGACCATGTTTTTCCAAAGTGAAGTTGATGGTTTCTTCAACTTGGTTTTCATCTCTCACATCGCAATGGTGGTAAGTCACTCTCTCTGACCCTATTGAAGCCGCAACTCGTTGACCTTGCTCATCTTGAATATCCGCCGCCACAATAACTGCTCCGTGTTCCACGAACAATCTCACTGTCTCTTCTCCAATACCACTTGCTGCCCCGGTGATCAGAGCCACCTTACCCTCCAACCTATAACAATAGTCAAAGTATAAATCTGAATGAACAAAATCAACATAAAACTATGACACTAAGTAAAACAATGATGAAAGAAGATGCATAGAAAGATCTAACTTGGAGGAGAACCTTTGTTTCGGCATTGGAAGTGATTAGTGAGGGAAAGTTCCTTGTTTGGACGATGAACACTCCCCAAAACCTGGAAATAAAGCTCTTGGAGTGACCCCTAATAATAATAACCTATATTTATAAGGTTTGTAGGGTGCAAAGATATATGGCACTAACTAACTGTTTCAATGCTCATTATAATCGTCAAATCATGATTAAATATTGCTAACAACTTGTCTTATTGATCTTATATTTGAAAAATGTCGTTAATCAGATACTTCTCGAAGTAACTGTTCAAACTATATAGTATAATCATCTCTACTGTTAGTCGTTTTTGGCCTAATGCATTTCTTGAGGATACGAAATCAAATAAAAATATACGTGATCTGTGGCGGAAGAAATTTGATTATGCATTCATTATTTAGGTGTATGCAGAATATAAAATTCAATACACTCTGTTTGGAATCACATGGCCTTCATCATATGCTTTTAATGTACAGTTGAAAGGTCAAGCATTCCAACTCCTACAAGCTACACTATTCTTCACTTTTTTTTATGCAATCATACAATTATAGAATTTAATTGTTTTCCAGATGTTTAATACTTTATTATATAAATTCCATGCCGATGCAGAAAAATTGATATTCCCTCTTTTACATGCAGGAAATATCAACATGTAATCCAGATGTTTCAATCAGTAATTGTTTTCAAGATATTCTGGAAAGCAGACAAAGAATCTGGGGTTACTAATCTCCGTCACTGCACTAATTAGTGTAGAATAATAATATTTAACTAAGCTTTAAGCTTCTATAACTGGTCAGAATTATTATTATGTTTTATGATTGTTTGCTTTTAAAAGCATTATGAAAGCAAGAAACTAAGATACGCAATCATGTAGTTGCCAAAATTATAAGCTTAGTGTTGTTTAATAAGATTATGTTAATTAATGAATGGCTTTATGTGGAAGTAACAAGCATACATACATACATACATAAAAGTCTCTTGGGTTTGGGTTCTGAATTTTCATATGGGATTGGTTGTTCAAATTATTGGATGTTAGGTTGGTTTTGGGAATCTTTTGGGCTGAATTTACCAAAAAGTTAATAGGATTAAAACACATTTGGTGTTGCAATTTTCAATGTGGCTATTCCAATTTGATGAGACAAATTTGTTAAGCTATGCATTTTTTTAACTCCTTATAGTTATATATTATTAGTTAAATGTAAATTCAATATCATATTAACAATTTTCTATTCTAATTTATACTAGCCTTTATATTTTAACTAACAACTAAATTGTGCTGCTGAAAAGATGTATCAGTAAAACTTCTATGCAAACATTGGGCTTTGTAGGTGCCGGATTTTGAGGTATTTCATAATAGAATTACTTCTGAAATATTTTTCAGTAATTAACATAAGTACTCTATCTACGGATACTTACCCACAGAATTACTATTTCACAAACAAAATATTACATTAAAAAGTATTTAACTTAAAAAATATATTTAAAACCTATAAGTTATTAGAATTGATCATACTATAAATCCGATAGTTAGGTTTGAATTAAATACTAGTATATTTTGCAACTTCAGATAAATAAAGCTATTTAAATTTATTTTCAAAACCAATTTGGTATTTAACGAATAATTAACTGATTTGATAAATCACCATTTTCAATTAGTTATTCAAATTGATATTCATTTAAAATCGGCTTAATTACATGGTTTAATTACTTTTCTTTTATCTTTATGAATTTTACTATCTAAATTTAAAAATTATATTCTTTTTACCTTTCTGTCAATTAGTTACCGAATTATTATAGTTTGCTAATGTGATCAATCTGAGTTGGTTTTCAATCCACAATATTATACTTTTTTTATTTTAAATTATACATTGTGTAACTAAACTTTTACAATTTTATAAATTTTACTATCGAACTTTTTCAATCGTGTCCAAATAATTATTATTATTATTTTACACCAGTATCATATTGAGAATAAGATGACCCTTGTTATTAATTATATAATTATATTGTTAAATTGATAAAAAAAAGATAATTAATATATATATATATATATATATATATATATATATATATATATATATATATATATATATAATTTCAAAATTAAAAAGGTAAAATTTGAAAGTTTGAAAATTCAGTAATAAAATTATAAGATTAAAAGTTTAATAATAGAATTAACAAAATTAAAATTTTAATAGAAAAGATTGAAAAATTATGAAAGTTCTATTTAATTTAAAATATAATATATATTTCATGCTGAGCTAGAAATCAGTTCATCACGTCATTACAATTTGACAATCAATAAATAAAAAATACATATAATTTTAAAATTTAAAAACAAACTTAAGAAACTAAAAATGGAAGATAAATTTCACAAAAATATAACAATTTAATAGTAAAATATGTTATCAAACCTTTAACATTTATATTCATGATAAGGTCGGTTCTTCAAAAATTAGAAGCAGGAGGCTTTACCTATTTACTTCAAAAACAGGCAATGGCTCTTTATTTATTTATTTGAAAGATGATCCTTATTTACATAGCTATAGTACACATGACGTGGCTTTTTTGCTGTATGAATAAAAAAAGTGAAAGTAGATGATAAAATAAAATAACATCTACAGAAGATTGATTAAAGAAAATAAAATAGAAAATAAATAAAAAATAGATGAAAACACGTAGAGTTAATATAATAAATTTATATTTTTGAACTTATTTTTACCATCTTTTTATTTTCCAAACATTACCAACTTATTTCCGTTTCTGTATCCCTTTGCTTACCAAAAACAAACAAATATAAAATAAAACTTCTAAATTCTACTAGTTAATTTATTATTAAATAAATACGTGATTTTTTTAAAAGTAATAAAAATATTTTTTAAATGAAAATTCCTATCTAAAATATTATTTATTATTTATTTTCTAAATAATATTAAAATTGTGCTTTAAGATACGATTTTTAAAAAATAAAAACGGTAAAGTCTGTGTCTGTGTTTAAAAAGTGCTTCAAAGCGCAGCTCTTAATATAAACAAATTGTGTTTTAAGAATGATTTAATCTACGTATGTAAATTTAAAAAAAAAAAATTCCGATTGTTGACGTCTGGATTAATTACCAGCGGTACATTAACGTTTATTTAAGACGATTTATTTTTCACCTAACTTAATTTCAAATATAAAGTGCATTGAATAGCCACGTCCATAAAAAAGTTGACAAATCACGAACACTATGTTACGACGATTGATAAATTATTACAAATTTCTTTTAGAGAATTTCATTAAATTAATTCGCTTTATTTATATCACCGAGAGTTAAGATCTAACAAATAAGGTTTAAGTTTATTTTAAGAGTTTCACCTAATTACTTTAAATTTATAAAACTATAATATATAAGTCTTTCTTAGATAAATGACTTTTCTACCAAATACATCTCGTGTATATTATTTGAAAAAAAATAAATCAAAGTGCTCTTACGTTTTAATATTAAATATTTATAATGAATTTCAATACTTATTAGGATTTTCATCATAAGTTATTAATGCATTAATTTTTTTGGTAGAGCAAAACTTTACGATACTCATACGTAAGTGCCTCCTTATATATACACAGAGAGAAAATTATATATAGTTAAAATATATTGAAAATGTAAGACCTAAATTTTTTTGAAGTTTAAATTATAATGTTAAACTAAGTAAGGAATATCTTTCATTTTTCAATTATTATAAGACCTTGTCTCTTTAAATTTTGAATTTTGTCTTGATTTTTATACTTTTGTCTTTCATAAGCTTTAAAAAATTTTATAATATTTTTTGAAAAGTTCTCATAAACTCTAAATATAGAAAGAATCTTGATTTAATTGTTATATTAGAATCAAATAAATCAAATTTATTAGGTAGCGAAGGTCAAAGAAAATTTAGACGAAATAATTACAGTTCAAAATATATCTGATTATAACAAATTATATGGATAAACTTTGATAATGATTGATTCATTGTGTGAGACTGTGTCAAAATTATATGGATTCATAATTGAAAATTATATAATAAGTGCAACACAGAGTTTTTTAAGTAAAATAAAGTACATATTGAAAACATAAATTAAATATGAATTTTTAATAACTTGTTTTCAATGTGAATGAAAATAATAATAAGTGTTAAGTTGTTTAATTTATCAGTTTAAAAGAATTTTAAATTTGTTTGTGTTTCAAATTTTTGTTGAGAGTGTGTTATAGGAGAAAAATAAGAGATTGCAAATGAAACTTTAAAAAATGCTCTTGACTGATCAATACTTTTATTTTCTAATAAAAGATATATTCTGAAATACTTTACGAATATAATATATATATATATATATATATATATATATATATATATTATAAAGTGTTTTTTTGGAAATTTTTGTATATATTGATATATTATTTTAGATATTAGAATTTGAGGTATTATTTTAAAGTCGATTTATTTACATGATTTAATTATTTTTTATTTTTATCAATTTTACTATCTAAATTTAAAAATTATATTCTTTTTACCTTTCTGTCAATTAATTACCAAACTATTATTAATTTCCCAATGTGATCAATCTGATTTGGTTTTCAATCCAGAATATTATACTTTATATTTAAATTATACACTTTGTTAGTAATTTTTTTTACAAATTTATAAATTTTACTATTTAATTTTTTTCAATGGTGACCAAATAAATATTATTACTATTTTACTCCAATCTCATGTTGAGCATAAGATGACGTTATTATTCATTATATAATTATATTGTTAAATTTTGCTAAAAAGATTTTATATATATATATATATATATATATATATATATATATATATATATATATAACACAATATATAACATATTATAATGCATTTTAATACTTGTTAGGATTTTCATCATAAGTTATTAATGCATTAGTCATTTTTTTTGGTAGAGCAAAACTTTACGTTACTCATACGTAAGTGCCTCCTTATATATACATACAGATAAATTATATATAATTAAAATATATTGAAAATGTAAGACCTAAACTTTTTGAAGTTTAAATTATAATGTTAAACTAAGTAAGGAATGGAGGTGTATTTTTAAAGAAAATTATAAAAAAAATTAAACAATTTTCATTTTTCAATTATTATAAGACCTTGTCTCTTTAAATTTTAAATTTTTATTGTTTTTTCAAGGTTTTTGGACTAATCATATATATCTATTTCACTATTATATCACATTTTAGTGTAAATGATAAAAAAATATAATAATATAGATTAAACACTTTTTTTTTTTTTTATGAGTTCCTTGCGTTGTGATCTTCCTCTTTGCTTTTATTCTTCACATGTACTCTTTTTTAGTGGAATAAATAAGAGACTTCAATTATCAACTTAGTATCAATGCCTTGATTTCTAGATGTATGCTTCTGATAAGCTTTAAAAGGCATATCTTCTTCATAAAAGGTGTGCATACAAGAAATGCTTATTTGTGGTTAATTTAGCTTTTAGATTATTTCCGATAATTGGTTAAGTTAGTTTAGACTAAAAAATATAATTTTTAACAAAAGTGGCAAACTTGTTACTAATATTAATTACCAAAATTTTGTTTAATTTAAATTAGTTTCACACAACTTAATTTTACATAATGTAAATTTTAATGTATATTAACATGGTACAGTATAAAATTATAAAATGCAATTTAACTTCATTATGATTGGTTTTCTATATTCATTATCATTTCTATTAAATCCTAAACTTTTCATAGGATAATTATAACAAAGAAACATATTTACTAACTATTTATTTTTTGTTTCTCCAATTAAAACAAAAATTGCTAACCTATACATAAATATTAATATTTATTTAATTATTAACTTGATATTTTACTATATTACAAATATGTTTGTTATATTAATATATATATATATATATATATATATATAGTCTTGTGGGATCCACATTTTGCAGACAAAACCCCTCTTTATTGCAATGAACATTCATGATATTTTGTCACCTTATATACATTGAGTGAGCCAATTCTCCATCTTGGTTCTTGTCCTCTACTGTGAGTGTGAATCATGTTTGAAACTTTGATTTTTGTGGTACCGAACACATCTTGGTGTCTATTTAGTCACCTTGCAATATCTAAATTAAAAGTACTAAGATAAGGAGAGATTTAATCTTTGCTAAAGTTTTTTTATTCACTTTTTATTACGAGGAATTTCAGTGCATGATATTTGTAAGATGAGATTATTTTTACAGTTTACGGTGTCTCAAGAACCTTGGTATTTTAAAAAAGTTGAACTCATTTACTATTTTAAAGAAATATTCTTTTCTGTTTGTTGAATATGCTCTAAACTTATACTGATTCAGATAAAGTATTAAGATATTTTTGGAAAACGGAAACCATATAATAAATGTAGTCATGTGTGATATCTATACGTTTTCTCAAAATTTTATAAGTCCGTTTTATATTTTTTCCATAAAATAGATGGTGAAATTATCTGACCACTCCAAAATTAAAAATAATCGATTTTCGTATTTTTATAAAATTTAAGGAACATATATATGGAGATTAAATATAATATTAGACCTATTTAATTCTATTAGAATTTCATAAGCCATTCAATATTTAATTGAATTTTGAAGCTCAAAACTATTTTCTGACAATACGAAGAAATAAATAGAAAAATAATATTGATGGGTGCTTAATAAACACTGAAGAATGATGTATGTTACTTATTTTGTTTTTGAGGTTTGGTATATTTTTACCACGATTTACTGAAAAAGGAATTATTTGTTAAAAGTCCTAAACTATGGTGTAAATTGGATTATATAAATTAAAAATATTAGTTTAGCAATGAATTTGAGCATGCAAAGTGTGATAATATGTATACTTTAGAATGTAGCTGAGAATATGCGTAAAACTTAACGAAACCTTACTAATAATAAGGTAGCTTTTAGTGTTTAATAATTTTGAAGGGAAAAATTTAGAGAATGCAAATTTTTTAAAATTTCACTAAGTTATGTAGCTTAGATATGCAAGTATTATTTAGTATGATTAGATAGAATTTTTCAATTCATAAGTCTCATCATGGCATTTTGAACGTGGAAGAGTGTGGTGAAGTCTACAAAAAGAGTCCATTACGTGAAGCAAGTGAGTCTAATAAGCGAGGTTCAATAGAACGTGGAACTATGAAGACCATAGACATATTCCTAAACTTACTGGATATATAATAACTTTCACTGAAAAACGATAAATTTTATAATATTAATTGATCTTGGGGACACTTTTTTATTAATAATGAAAAAATTTACGTAATATAAAATAAAAAAAACTATCCCAGCTTATATAAAAAATTAAAGTATTTATCGTTCCATCTATGCCAAACGTGTCGAAGAAACAGAAAAAAAACAGGGAAGAAGGCCCAATTGATTGGGGACATAGTATCTCAATAATTGATGCCGTAGTACATGTTTCTCTGAAAAAGATGCACAACGCCTCTTTCAAGATAGTTTTGATGAACAAATTATAAAATTAATTTAAAAAAGGGATAATTATTCATAATATTTTAAAAGTTGTGTAAATAAATTAAATTTTGTTTTTTATTAAATACTCATTCATTCTTACAAAAGACCACACTTCTCATAGTAAGTGGTCTATTAAATTAAAGTTTTCAGGATTTAATAGAAACATCACACATCATGTATTAAATATTGCCTTTAACCAAGAGATCGATGGATTATGACTGAAGAAAAGTTAGGGGAAGTGATATGGGGACTTCAAAGAAAGTGTCCCTACAGGAGAGACAGTGGCAGGGACCCTCAGAGGACAGCAACCTTATATTATAATTCAATCTCCACATTTCCATGCACATCCAAATAACATGTGCTCTAAATAATTGTAATTTTTATTGATTAAAAAGTACGTAATATACAAAAAAAAAATGTACATTAGAAATTCATCAAGTTAAAAATATTTTAGTTCTTGGCTATATTCCCCAGTAGTTCCTCAAAAACAAGAGTTATAATAATCATTGAATAATTTCATCTAATATTTATCATTAAAAATAAGCTGCTGTTTGGTTATCTAGAAAAAAAATAGTTATTATATTTAATTGAATATTTTTATTATTAAAAATAAATTGTCATTTAATTATTTAGAAGAAGCTCCTTATCACTATATCATTTTGTTTTTTTTTTTTTTAAAGAAAAC